>Ga0208789_1000040_pt1 | contig 243024 bp, 218 predicted proteins | sample Methanotroph_Enr_FD_187368 | JGI IMG/M metagenome (GOLD analysis project Ga0208789, IMG submission 187368) | Enriched soil microbial communities from Old Woman Creek wetland in Ohio, USA - Methanotroph_Enrichment_5 (SPAdes) (version 2) | ecosystem: Environmental > Terrestrial > Soil > Wetlands... | reverse complement strand
GAACAATGGAAAGCCAAAGTGAAGGAAATCAGCGAAGCAGGGATGGAATACCTGGTGCTAATGGCAGTTGCCAATGACGGGAAAACCTTTTATCCATCGAAGCTGCAGCCACGTTACGATTATGCCTGTGCCGATCCGCTCGAAGCTGTACTTTCTGCGGCCGATGAATGCGGTATCAAATTCTTTGTAAGCAACGACTTCTGGGCCGACTGGGCTGATGGCGACAAAATGATGAAAGATGCCAACGTGGCAAAACTGAGGGAAAAGGGCATGGAAGAGGTGGCCGAAAAATATTCGCACCACAAAAGCTTCTACGGATGGTACTATCCGAACGAATCTGGATTGTGGAATAACATTGACGACACGACCATCAACTATGTGAACCGGTGTAACAAGAGAGCGAAGGAATTGACTCCCAATTCGGTTAACCTGATTGCCCCTTACGGAACCAAATCGGTCAGGGTCGATGATAAATACACCAGCAAGCTCGAAAAACTTGATATTGACATTATTGCTTATCAGGATGAAATTGGGGTGAAGAAAACAAAGGTTGGATACGCCGGAAAGTACTACGAAGCGCTGAGCAAAGTGCATACAAAAGCAGGCCGTTCAAAACTTTGGGCCGACATGGAAATCTTCGAGTTCGAAGGCGATGTTTACAAGAGCGCCTTGATACCTGCCGATTTCGAACGGATTCTGAAACAAATGGAGGACATTTCTCCCTTTGTTGAAAATATCCTGGTGTACCAATACCTGGGAATCATGAATAAACCCGGATCAATTGCCACGGTTGGGCATCCGGATTCAGGCAAACTGTATAACGATTATTTGAACTGGTACAATTCTCAAAAACGAATCTAAAAATCTGAACGATGAAGAAAATATTGTTACTGGCGGCATTAATTTTTATAGTTGCCGCAAACCCAATGTGTGCTGGAAATTGGAAGAGTTTTCTAGTCGAAAATTCATTCTCGCCGAATAACGACATTCATTCAATCTGTTTTGACAAGGAGGGAACGATGTGGGTTGGAACCTGGGGAGGCGTTTTTAAAAATTCAGGCGAAAAATGGCTGATGCAAGGGCCTGATTGTTATGTCGAAACACTGTTTATAGCTCCGGATAATACCAAATGGGTTGGTTTGTGGGGCGGTGGCGTGTATAAAAGCGAAACCGGTGAAAAATGGGAGAATGTGAAAGATGCTTCGCCAACCAACTCGGTGAATGTGATTTCAGCCGACAACAAAGGGAACATTTGGGTTGGCGACTGGGGCGGTGGCGCTGTCAACCTCGACGGAAAAGGTGAAATTGATGTGAATAATAAAACCGGTGGCGCTGCCAACTTTAACGGGAAACAATGGATGGTTTACAAAGCCGAAGACGTCAAATTAGGCGATAATTCGGTAGTTGCAATTGCCTGCGACAAAAAAGACCACATGTGGTTTGGAACCTACCACGGACTTTCGGAGCTTGAAAACGGAACATGGACGCTTTTCAACAAACAAAACAGTCCTTTGCCCGATAACGACGTTTATTCGCTGGCTGCCGATTCAAAAGGAAATGTTTGGATTGGAACCTGCAACGGGTTGGCCAAACTTTCAGGAGATAAGTGGAACATTTTCAGGAAAGAAAATTGCGGACTGGCCGATAACCTGATCCTCTCGATTGCTGAAGATACATTGGGGAATATCTGGGTGGGAACCACCAAGGGCGTGTCTGTTTTTGACGGATCGAAATGGAAAACCTTCACCACCAGTAACAGTAAATTGATCGACAACCGGGTACAAGTTGTCAAAGTTTTAGGCAAAAAAGTTTACCTCGGCACTGGCAAAGGAATATCAGTATTTGAGAAATAGAAGCTCGTTAAATCCTAAACCAACAAGAATGAGAAAAATAATAACTTTTTTTATACTCTTTTTACCGTTTTTAGTATTTTCAAAAGTTATCTGGCTCGATCAACTTGATGTTCAGACAATTTATCAGGATTGGGGCGAAGCTCAGGTAAATAAGTCGCTGCTTGGAACACCGTTGCAGGTAGCCGGTATAAAATATAAACGTGGAATAGGAACACATTCAGTTAGCCGCTATCTGGTTAATCTGGGTGGAAAAGCGAAATCTTTTTCGGGATTAGTTGGAGCCGACGACAGGAACGATTATGGCGGAAACATAGAATTCCGGTTAATTGCCGACCAAAAAGTGATCTGGCAAAGCGGAATTATGCACAAAGGAATGCCGGCCAAAGCATTTAGCGTGGATTTGAAAAATGTACAGAAGCTGGCTTTGTTGGTTCTCGAAGGTGGCGATGGGATCATGTACGACCATGCCGACTTTCAGTGCAGTCGGATATTTCTTTGGCCAACGGTTGAATGATCAGCTAAAAGTACCGGTTGGCCTCATCGGTTCGTATTGGGGCGGAACCTGCATTCAGGCGTGGATGCCTTCCGGAGTTTTTATCGCAAGTAAGGAGTTGCAAAAAATGACTGAGAACATTGAACCCTACGGATGGGCGCCTAAAGGTGCGACCGTTTTGTACAATGCCATGATTCATCCGCTTACCCGATATAGAATTGCCGGAACAATCTGGTATCAGGGCGAGGCGAATGTAGCCAGTGAGTCGAACCAGTACATCCAACTTTTTACCGGATTTATTGAAGGATGGAGATCTGCATTTCAGAATAACTTCCCGGTTTATTACGTACAGATTGCGCCATGGAATGGTTATGAAGGAGTGAAAAGCGCTTATCTACGCGAACAGCAGGAATCCGCGTTGAAGTTGCCCGGAACCGGGATGATTTCGGTTGCTGACCTAGTTGATGATGTAACCAACATCCACCCAAACAAAAAACGTTCTGTTGGTGAACGTTTATCGAACCTGGCCTTGAAGGAACAATACGGGAAGAAAGAGTTCCAGCCATATTCTCCACATTTTGACCGGATAACGATTAAGGATAACAAGGTGCTTGTTTCGGTAATCTCACTGGCGAAGTTGAGTAGTAACGGACAGAAAATATTGAACTTTCAACTGTCCGGAGCCGACCATCAATTTTATCCCGCATCGGCAATCCTGGAAAAGGATGGAAGCATTCAGGTGACTTCGCCAAATGTAAAGAATCCGGTAGCCATTCGGTATTGCTTCACCAACGGAGCCACACCAAACCTGTTTGATTCGAATAATCTACCCTTGCTTCCCTTTCGGACAGATAACTGGTAAACAATAGGTTATTAATAGAAATATAATTTAAAGGATAAGAAATGAAATTTATATATTCCATATTAGCTGTTTTATGGGCGATATCCGCCTATTCAGTACAACCTGTTTTAAGGTTCAAAGACCATAAATTCAAAATCGTTCAGTTTACCGACCTCCATCTGATCAGTGGAAAAGAATTTGCCCAACGAAATGACAGTACCTACATGCTGATGCGTCGTGTGATTAAAGAGGAGAATCCGGATTTGGTAGTGCTTACGGGCGATATTGTTGTTTCAGGCGGTGCTGCTGAAGTCTGGAAGAAAGTGGTTCAACCCATGACTGAAGCGCATGTACCTTTTGCTGTAACGTTTGGTAATCACGATACCGAATCAGATCTATCCAAACCCAACATCCTCAAACTTCTTCAGAAAAATAAGTATAACCTGACTAATGCTGATAAAAAGCTTTCCGGAGTTGGAAACTGTTCGCTTCCGATTTTGTCGTCTGAAGGAAAGTCAATGCCTTGGGCAATCTATTTATTTGATTCGCATGCCTATCCCAAAGACACCATAATGGGAACGTACGATTGGATAAAAAACGACCAAATCCAATGGTACCGGAAGCAGAGCAAAGCTTACGCTGCCAAACAGGAGAAAGTTATTTCAGCATTGGCTTTCTTCCATATTCCACTTCCTGAATATGAATATGTCCGAAATCAGAAAAGCACCTTGGGGAGCATCGAAGAACCGGTTTGTTCGCCTTCGATAAACAGCGGTTTGTTTAGCTCATTTGTTGAAATGGGTGACGTAATTGGCGTTTTCGTTGGACACGATCACAACAACGATTTCGTTGGAACAGCAGCAAATATCTGTCTCGGATATGGCCGGAAAACCGGATACGCATCGACCTATCATGAAGTCTTGGAACGTGGTGCAAGGATCATCGAACTGTATGAAAACGAAAAGAAGTTTGATACCCATATCCGAACGCTATCGGGGACGTGCCTCAATTATTCATTCCTCCGGAAATAATTCCTAAAATCCTATGAATAAAACAATCTCCATAGTTGCACTGTGCCTGATAATTCTGGCAGTCAATTTCGTAACAGACTGTACCAAAGAAGAGAAACCTACGAATCAGGTTTCGTACCCTATTGCTGACGGTACTTTCATTCAGGATAATCTGGTGGCAAATTGGGATGATGCCCAATGGCAGAAAGAGCTTGGCTTTTTAAAGGAAGCTGGCATGCATTACATTGTTTTTGCGCCCACCTTGCATACCGATAATGATATTAACCTGACTATTTATCCCAGCAATCTGCCTGATGTTAAGGCCAGATATCAGGCAGATTTGGTTGAGAATTGCTTACGGAATGCAAAAGAAGCCGGGTTCAAAGTTTTTCTGGGACTAAATTTCAATGAAAAATGGTGGACTGCAAGCTTCACCCCTGAATGGTTGTTTGGCCAGATGGAATTGGGCAACAAGGTGGCCGAAGAATTGGTGAACCGGTATAAAAGCCGTTACGACGAAACCATGTATGGATGGTATTGGGTTTGGGAAGTTGATAACCTGAACTGCACCACCACAAAAAGACAAGATATATTGGCTAAGGCATTGAACGTGAATATTGATTTCCTGAATAAGATCAGTCCCAAAATGCCATTTATGCTTTGTCCGTTTGTGAATTACCGGGTTGGCAACTCGCAGGATAATAGCAAGATGTGGCAATACGTTTTCTCCGGAACCCATTTTCGCGAGGGCGATATCTTTGCACCTCAGGATTGTGTGGGTGCCGGTGGCCTCGAACTTGGAATGGTTGACGAATGGTTCGACCTGATGAATGACGCTGTAAAGTCAAAATCGGGATTGCAATTCTGGTCTGATGCCGAAACATTCGATCATCGTTTTTGGACTTCGGCCCCACTTGATCGTTTTGTGGAACAAATGAAAATAGTAAAACCATATGTAAGTAACATCATCACATTTGCTTACAGTCATTATTACAGCCCACAGCAGACAATTACAGGGTATCAGGAGGCTTATTTAGAATATGTAAAAACCGGGGTGCTTCCGGTAAAGATAATTCCGGAACCAGTAACTAACCTGATTGCATTTTCTGATTCGGAAGGAAAAATTAGTCTGAGTTGGCAGGAACCTAAAAACAAAGTGAATATCGCCGGATACTATATTTTTAAAGACAGCAAGCTCATCGCAAACCTTCAATATAAGTCACATAATCAACTTATTGCAGCATTTAAGGATAATGATTTGGAAGCAAGTAAGGTTCGTCGTTACGAAGTTTGCTCTTACACCTGTTCGGGAGTACCTTCATCAAAAAGTGTCGTGGAATGGAAAGACCAATAAAAAATATTTATAGCAATGAAAACCAATAAAATAACTGTAATAGGCAGTACCAATACCGATATGGTCATTAAGTCGCCTCGTTTGCCGCGCCTAGGCGAAACCATTATGGGCGGTACCTTTTTTATGACCCAGGGAGGTAAAGGTGCCAACCAGGCTGTAGCTGTTGCGCGGTTAGGGGGTGAAGTGATGTTTGTTGCCAAAACCGGGGCCGATATTTTTGGTAATAATACACGCGAACTTCTCCAGAAAGAAGGGATCAATGGAAAATATCTGCTGATTGATCCGGTACATCCTTCCGGCGTAGCATTGATTACAATCGATGAAAAGGCAGAAAACAGTATTGTGGTTTCCTCCGGAGCAAACGGAAATCTTTTGCCTGAAGACCTCGCGCAAATACCAGAAATAATTGAGGATGCCGAAATTATCCTGATGCAATTGGAAATACCTTTGGAAACAGTAAAGTATGTGGCGGAAGCTGCTTTGTATAAAGGAAAGAAGGTGATACTGAACCCTGCCCCGGGACGTCCTTTACCAACCAATTTGCTGAAGAAACTGTACCTGATTACTCCTAACGAAACGGAAGCTGAACTCATCTCAGGAATAAAAATCACCGACCTACAATCGGCAGAGCTGGCAGCCCAGCGAATTCACCAACTAGGCGTCTCTAATGTTATCATCGCGATGGGAGCTAAAGGTGCGTTAATCTATGCTGATTCGAAGATGGAGCTGATACCGGCAATCTCGGTAAAAGCCGTTGATACCACGGCTGCTGGCGATGTGTTTAACGGAGCTCTTGCCGTGGCTCTGACTGAAGGCAAAACATTATCGGAAGCAGTTCGCTTTGCCGCTAAGGCTGCAGCCATATCCGTGACTCGGATGGGAGCACAGGATTCAGTACCTTATCGGCATGAAATTGGATTGAGCAAATAAGCTTCTTTGTCCAACAACAAGGCCGTCATTTGATCTTAAAAATAAACTATACACAAATGAAGAAAACACAATTATTGTTGATAGCCTGCTGTTTGTTAGCAATTAGCAGCGCATTTGCCGGAAGTGTCCAGAAGAAAGGCGCTATTTCAAAATCGATTACATTATCGAAGGAGAAATTGGCCGATAAAATAAAGGGTGGATGGGCTGGTCAAACAATTGGATGCACTTATGGAGGTCCGGTTGAATTTATTTACAACGGAACTATAATTCAGGATTATATTCCAATCGAATGGCCTGATGGTGCCATCAAAAAGTATTACGATACTTTCCCGGGCTTGTACGATGATGTTTACATGGATCTGACGTTTGTTAATGTGTTCGAACGTCTTGGACTGGATGCCCCTGTAGATTCTATTGCGATGGCTTTTGCCAGATCCGGTTATCCATTGTGGCATGCCAATCAGGCCGCCCGTTATAATATTTTGCATGGAATTATGCCCCCCGCTTCAGGAAACTGGTTGAACAATCCGCATGCTGACGATATTGACTATCAGATTGAGGCTGATTATGCCGGACTGATGTCGCCTGGAATGCCCAATACGGCCAGCAAATTCTCAGACAAAGTTGGCCACATGATTTGCTATGGCGATGGGTGGTATGGCGGTGTATTTGTCGGAGCCATGTATTCGCTGGCATTCGTGTCTGATGATGTTGAGTATATTGTTTCTGAAGCGCTGAAAACCATTCCTGAAAAGAGTACTTTTCATCAGTGTATCAATGATGTGATTCTGTGGCACAAGAAATTTCCGGATGACTGGAAACAAACCTGGTTTGAGTGCCAAAAGAAATGGAGTGAAGATTTTGGTTGTCCGGATGGGGTATTTAGCTCGTTCGATATTGATTCAAAAATCAACAGTGCCTATGTTGCTATCGGGCTGCTTTACGGGCAGGGCGATTATGCCCGGACACTTAATATTTCAGCCCGATGCGGACAGGATGCCGACTGCAACCCATCCACCGCCGGTGGTATATTGGGGACGATGCTGGGATACAGCAGAATTCCCGAATTCTGGAAAAAGAATTTATATGAAGTAGAAGACCGAAACTTTGCTTATACCAATTTGTCGTTGAATGATGTTTACAAACTGGGTTTGAAACATGCTTTGCAGGTGGTTGAGAAAAACGGTGGCCAAATTAAGGGAGATCAGGTTACTATTGCCTGCCAACAGCCAGAACCGGTTGGTTGCGAACAATCTTTCGATGGCCATTTCCCTGTACAGCGAATCGTACTCAATAAACAGTTAAACAATCCATGTGAAGTAAATTTTGATGGATTAGGCATGACACTCCGGGGTTATGTCCAATGCCCGGACGAAAGTTATGTGGCAAAGGTTGAAATGTTCATTGACGGCAGTTTGGTTGAAAATGCCAGTTTGCCTGTTGCATCATCATCTGCACGCCGAAACGATTTGTTCTGGAAATATCAGATGAAAAAAGGAGCACATGTTGTGACTTTTAAATGGCTTAATCCGAACGATAAGGCATCGGTTAATCTTGTCGATGTGATTGTGTATTCAGATGCTTTAAAATGATTTTATTAAACCTTAAAAACTGAACCATGTTTATTGTCGAAAATTACTCTTTAGCCATCATTTTTTGCATCGTCACCATGTTCTGTTGGGGTTCTTGGGGAAATACCCAAAAGCTTGCAGGAAAGACCTGGAGATATGAGTTGTTTTATTGGGATTATGTAATTGGGATCATGCTTGTCTCCTTATTTTTTGCCTTTACATTAGGCAGCATAGGCGAAAATGGAAGGGGGTTTCTGACTGACCTGGCCCAGGCCGATATGAAAAACATTGGAAGTGCATTTCTGGGGGGTATCATTTTTAATGCGGCTAATATTCTGTTATCCACTGCGATTGCCATTGCAGGAATGGCTGTCGCTTTCCCTGTTGGGATAGGGCTTGCGTTGGTTTTAGGCGTCATTGTTAATTACCTGGGTTCGCAAAAGGGCGACCCGGTATTTCTATTTGCTGGTGTGGCCCTTATTACCCTTGCTATCATTGTAAATGCAGTGGCTTATCGAAAAGCCTCATCGGGGAAACAGAAAGCAACCACAAAAGGGATACTTATTTCTATTCTTGCCGGTTTATTGATGTCATTTTTCTACCGGTTTGTTGCAGCATCTATGGACTTGGATAACTTCATAACCCCTGCTATAGGACTGATGACTCCATATACCGCAATGGTTATTTTTGCTCTGGGAATTCTCAGCAGCAATTTTCTTTTCAATACTGTTTTGATGAAGAATCCAATCAGTGGGGAGCCAACAAATTACAATTCATACTTCAAGGGAAAACTCTCTATCCATTCGGTTGGAATTTTGGGTGGAATTATTTGGGGCATTGGCAACTCATTCAACCTTATCGCTGCAGGTAAGGCCGGAGCTGCCATTTCTTATGGATTGGGACAAGGAGCAACGCTTGTAGCGGCCTTATGGGGCGTTTTTATCTGGAAAGAATTTAAAAATTCACCGAAAGGAACAAATGGAATGTTGGCTTTGATGTTCTTCCTTTTTGTATTAGGGTTAATTTCCATTATCTATGCCGGTCAATAACAAAGGTTATTGCTGATTGTTGTGGTGACTCTGTTGGAGGACACGGCAAGGGTAAGCAGAAACACCTTGAATGGTAAAAGCTTAAGTCAGCCCGTTTTTAAAAACCCCGGAGAGATGGACATCTGGCAGGCCTGATTCAATTTGAAAAACCCGGTTTTATTTACCGGGATTTTCAGATAAAAGCTGCGATTATCTGGTAGAGTTCTATTTTAAATCTGATCTTATTTCCTGTGGATACGGTTCTGAAAGAAATGGGAAAAACCGCCTTTAAGATTGTTGATATCTCCATCAAAGTTGATTGAAATTTCAAAAAATAATGGCACAAAAAACCAACCTCTCCTTAACGGAAAAATGGAACTCAGATTCAATATCTGTATTTTTGCAAATTTGTTTTGCCCTTTCAGGGTAATAAAATCGCAACACACAGTCTAAAGCCTTCTCACGAAGGGGGAACTGGAAGGGGGCCGATAGTCTTTATATCCCCTTATAATTCAGATTCGAAGGCATAAACTGTTCGATTACCTCCACGCTCACGCCTTTGCGGCGGGCATAATCTTCAACCTGGTCCTTGCCAATTTTTTCCAAACTGAAATATTTCGATTCTGGATGCACAAAAAATTCTCCGCTTACCGAAGCTGTGGGTTGCATCATAAAGTGTTCAGTCAGACTCATTCCAACTTCCCCAGCATTTAGCAGGTTGAACAAATTGCCTTTCTCATGGTGCTCCGGGCAAGCCGGGTAGCCAATGGCTGGGCGGATTCCCTGGTAGTCGACATGGAACATTTCTTCCAATGTCAGCTTTTCTTCCGGAACATAGCCCCAGTATTCTTTGCGAACCTGTAAATGAAGCAGCTCGGCAAATGCTTCCGACAACCGGTCGGCCAGCGATTCGAGCAAAATGGCATTGTAATCGTCGTGATCGTTGTGGAATCTTCTCATCCATTTTTCGATGCCCACACCTCCGGTTACCGCGAATGCACCAAAATAATCAGCTTTGCCGCTTTCGATTGGGGCGATAAAATCAGCCAAGCAATAGTTCGGGGAACCCGGTTTTTTGGCTTCCTGCTGCCGAAGTTCATAAAAACGACCGGCCTCTTTCCGGCGGGTTTCGTCTTCGTAAACCACAATGTCGTCGCCATTGGCGTTGGCCGGCCAAATGCCGAAAACGCCATTGGCCTGAACAATCTTCTCGGCTTCCATACGGTCGAGCATACGGTTAGCATCGGCATACAGTTTGCGCGCTTCTTCGCCCTGATGCTCGTCGTTCAGGATATCCGGGAATTTGCCTTTCAGCTCCCACACAAAGAAGAAGAACGTCCAGTCGATGTATTTCCGGAGTTCCGAAATCGGGTAATCAATCAACTGTTTGACTCCCACAAAATTGGGCTTATAGATGGGTGTATTGCTCCAGTCTATTTTTAGTTTGTTGGCACGGGCTTCTTCAATAGACAAGTATTTTTTGGCCTTTTTCTGTCCATGCAGATCGCGAACAGCTTGGTAATCATCACGAATTTCATACAGGAATTCCTGATTTCCGGAGAGCAGGTTCGAAACCACGCTCACCGCGCGCGACGCGTCTTTGACATGAATCACCGCATTTTTGTATTGCGGTGCAATTTTCACCGCAGCGTGAATTTTCGAGGTGGTGGCTCCACCAACCAGCAAAGGAAGGTTCATGCCACGGCGTTCCATTTCGGTCGCCACATCCACCATAATTTCGAGCGACGGTGTAATCAATCCACTCAGGCCAATGATATCCACGTTTTCCTGAATGGCTGTATCGAGGATTTTGTCGGTCGGAACCATCACACCCAGATCGATGACCCGATAGTTGTTGCAGCCCAGAACTACTCCGACAATGTTTTTGCCAATGTCGTGAACATCGCCTTTTACGGTAGCCATCAGCACCACTTTGCGGTTGTCGGTGGTGTCGAATTTATCCTTGTCGGCTTCGATGTATGGCAACAAATAAGCCACCGCTTTCTTCATCACGCGGGCCGATTTAATGACCTGCGGAAGGAACATTTTTCCGGCGCCAAACAGGTCGCCAACCACATTCATCCCGTCCATCAGCGGACCTTCGATGATGTTCAGCACTGGCGTATAAAGCGGTAGTGCTTCCGCCAAATCAATTTCGATATAATCAGGCAATCCTTTGACAAGCGCATGTTCTAATCGCTTTTCAACAGGGAGATTGCGCCATTCGTCTATACGTTCTTCTTTGATATCCTGAGCTTTTAAAGTCTGAGCAAATTCGAGCAATTCTTCAGTAGCATTCGGATTTTTATTCAGGACTAAATTCTCTACTTTTTCCAGAAAATCTTTCGGAATTTCATCGTAAATCTGCAACATTCCAGGGTTCACAATGCCCATGTCGAGGCCGGCATGGATGGCATGAAACAGAAAAACCGAATGGATGGCTTCGCGAACCTGATCGTTCCCACGGAATGAAAACGACACATTGCTGACGCCGCCACTGGTTTTGGCGTGTTTCAGGTTTTTCTTGATCCAGCTAACCGCATTGATAAAGTCGACCGCATAATTCAGGTGTTCCTCCATCCCAGTGCCGATGATCAGGATATTCGAATCGAAAATGATATCCTGAGGCGGGAAGTTAATTTCGTTGACCAGAATATTGTAGGCGCGCTGGCAAATTTCAATGCGTCGCTCGAACGAATCGGCCTGACCAATTTCGTCGAAAGCCATCACCACGACAGCCGCACCATACCGTTTCAGAAGTTGCGCCTGTTTACGGAATACCGCTTCGCCCTCCTTCATGCTGATGGAATTTACAATCGCTTTACCTTGCACACATTTCAAGCCGGCTTCAATCACTTCCCATTTCGAGGAGTCGATCATCATCGGAACGCGTGCAATATCGGGCTCTGCCATCAGCAAATTCAGGAAAGTGACCATTTCCTTTTTGGCGTCGAGCATGGCATCGTCCATATTGATGTCGATAACCTGGGCACCTTCGTCAACCTGCTGGCGGGCAATAGCAATGGCTTCTTCGTATTTTCCTTCGCGGATCAGCCGGGCGAATTTGCGCGAACCAGAAACATTACAGCGTTCGCCAATATTCACAAAGTTGGTTTCCGGAGTTAAAACAACCGGTTCCAGTCCGCTAAGCTTAGTATATTTGTCTTTTTTATGCCGGTGATGAGGTTCAGATTTAGCTGCAACTTTAGCCAATTCACGAATGTGATCAGGTGTTGTTCCGCAGCAACCTCCAATGATGTTGACGAATTTATTGTCGAGGAAATCGCCCACCTGATGCGCCATTTCGGTTGGAGTTTCGTCGTATTCGCCAAACTGGTTGGGCAAACCGGCATTCGGATAAGCGCTAATGAAAAAAGGCGACTTTTTCGACAATTCTTCAAGGTATTGACGCATGTCTTTTGCGCCGAGCGAGCAGTTCAGCCCGATCGAAAGCAAATCGATGTGCGAAACCGAAGTCAGAAAAGCTTCAACCGTTTGGCCTGAAAGCGTGCGTCCGCTGGCATCGGTAATCGTTCCTGAAACCATCACAGGTAGCCGCATTCCACGTTCTTCCAACTCGTCTTCGATGGCAAACAAGGCCGCTTTGGCATTCAGCGTATCGAAAATAGTTTCGACCAGCAGCAAATCAACGCCACCATCGAGCAAACCTTTTACCTGTTCGCGGTACGATGCTTTCACTTCGTCAAATGAAACCGAACGAAATCCTGGATCATTTACATCGGGCGACAGCGAAAGAGTTTTATTCATCGGGCCGATTGCCCCAGCAACATAACGTGGCTTCTCCGGATTTTTTGCCGTGAATTCTTCGGCTATTTTTACGGCCAATTGTGCAGCCTGGAGGTTGAGCTGATAAACCCATTCTTCCATATGGTAATCGGCCTGCGAGATGCTGGTTGAATTGAACGTATTGGTTTCGATAATGTCGGCGCCTGCTTCAAGAAACAGCGCATGAATTTCGCGGATGACTTCAGGTTTGGTGATCGAAAGTAAATCGTTGTTGCCTTTCAGATCGTATTGAAAGTCCGTAAAAATGCTGCCCCGGAAATCTTCTTCCGAAAGACGGTGTTTCTGAATCATGGTTCCCATGGCTCCGTCGAGCACCAAAACCCGTGATTCGAGTTCGTGTTGTATGTCTTTTTTTGTTGTCATCGTTCTTTTGTTTAGTGAACGGGTGCTTCGAGTCACCCGCTCACTATCTCTACTATTTTATCAATTTCATTTCAAATTTACCTCGGATTCCAATCTTGTCACTGCAAATAATCACTGCCGAGAGTATCTCCGGAAATCGTTCCGTTCGTTGTGTCACCGGCTGAACATCTTCTGGAACCTGAACCAAATTGCCAAACGTAGTCGCCAACGCATCGGCTAGTGCTGTGTTCCGGCAGATAATCATGGTTGCATCGGATTTTCCTAAACTAACCGATGGGCCAACTGTTCCGGCCGAAGTGCAAACTCCCAGCGGCGACTCTGAAGCCTGAATTTCAATCCCGATTTTCCCCGACAAAGGCGAATTTCCGGCATAAACCGTCATTAGCAAATTTCGGTTGATCTTCAGAAAAACATCTCCCCCATTCTCAACTACCAATTCCTGAATTTCAAATTGTTGCATCAAATGCCGACCAACCATTTCAGAAAAAGCGCCAGCCACAGAAGCCATTGGCCCAACCCCGGCACGATTTGCAGCATCAGCCATCAATCTAACAATCTCGGGCGCATTCGGTTCTACCTGATATGGTTCGAACGTCTTCCCAAAGACTGGATCGTTTAGCAAATACGCTTCCATTTCCGATCGCAGATGCACCACTTTCGAGTGAGCCACATTTTTCATTTCGCCCCGAAATGATTCCGGATCAACACCAATCCACAAATCGGTTTCCTTATAATTCACCCCGAACGACCGAAATCGTTGCTGCGAAAACTGATTGCGATATGTGCGCTGTTCTATCATTTCCTGAAAATCAATCCTTCAATCCCTCAGTATTTACTCCCTAAAATCGATCTTAAACAAATTTAGCGGGCAGGCCGGAACACAAAGTTCGCAAACAATACATTTCTCCGGATCGAACTGAAGCTCCCAATCGACCGGATCCATTTGCAATGCCCCGGCAAAACACACTGCCGTGCAATTACCACAGCTGATGCAGCGAACGTTGTCCCAGGTAATTTTCTTGTTCAACGGTTCGCAGCTCACCTGGTTTTCCTCCAGATAAGCGATTCCGTTTTTCAGATTGGTCGCGGTTCCTTCCAATTCCAGTACTAAACTCCCGGTTTTTCCCGGCCAAACTTCGGCACGAAGGATATTTATCCGGATGTCGAAATCTTTTACCAAATGGTAACTAAACGGCTGATCTCCACTTTGGGGCGGAAACTTCAGTACATATCTTTTTTTCTGCATTTTCATTACTCGTTTCCTCCCTTAATTTCTTTCAGTGATTTTAATGAGGTATTTGTCGGAAACATCTGTACCGGTTTGCTGATTTCAAATTCACCAGCCAGTATCGATTGTTTCAGGATTTCGGCAATTTTACGTGCTTTGCTCAGGCTTGAAACCGGAGCTGTCCGTATCTTTTTGCCTTGTATTTCAATTTCTCCCGAACGTAATTCAGCATAAGTTACACGACCCAAAGCCGGAGTCCCTTCCACCCCATAATCACAGACCGTGGTTTCAATCTGCTCGTTCCGGATGGAAACACATTTGGCGATGTCGGCATTTAGAACAGGAATCGGGATTCCGATACCAACGAATAAGCTCACACCATATTTTTCATAATAAGCCGCCTGCAAAAATTCCGACGACATTTCTTTCAGGTTACCCATTACCGCCAACGTTGCCGAGTTGCTCATCGGTACACCATGTTCGTTTTTCGGTTTCGACGTATTGAACTGTGTTCCGGGCCAAACTACAAAGCCCTGCGTTCCGCCCAAAAAAATGCGGGTGCCAATGCCAATGGTTTTCATCTCCGGATCGTTCAGTAACGGACTCAGTTCACCGGAAGTGGAATACGTTGCATTGCGCATGTTGGGCAGCAAATTTCCCATATAGGTATATTTCATTTGCGAGGTGGAGTTCACCGCCACATTGTAATTTTGGTAAGCGTTGCGCGGATTGAAGAGGATCATTTCGTTCACCGTTTCCTTGTTGATGATGGTTTTGATGTGTTTCCGCGGGTAGCAGTCGGTGCCTTTTCCCCAGGCTTCCAGTTCAATGTCTTTGCCCTCAACCAAATCCTGAATCACATGTGCGCCGCCATATTTGGGGTTTTCCGGATCGCAGGCCGTTGCCCCGATGTAGGTATCCACGGCTGCCAGCCCTTCGTAGGCGGGCACACCGTTCAACCGTATTTTTTCCATCCGGATGGGCGGATTGGCGTGGCCAAAATTGACAATGGCGCCGGAAGAGCACATGGCTCCAAAAGTAGCCGTGGTTACCACGTCAACCTTTTCTGCGATTTCTTCCGGAGAAGCGGTGAGCGCCATTTGTGAAACTTCTTCGGCAGTTAGCACCACCGCTTCGCCTCGTCGGATTTTCTCATTGATTTCTTCGTATGTTTTTTGAATGCTCATAATTTTTTGAATATGTATTAATTACCTTTTCGGCAAATCAGGCAATTTTGAATTTTTAAAATGAAAATTTGAATTAAAACGCACATCAACACATGCACATGTTCGAAAAGTACATGAAAATCAGGAAGTAATGATTTGAGTGTTTCTTCATTTTCTTGTTTAAATTATAATTCCGTTTCCGGCCGGGTATTGGCACCTTTTCTGTTTCAGTTGGTTGCCAGAGCTTCGCTGAGCCCGATCTCTCCGCTCTTCTTTATAATCAAACAATCAGAATTTGCGAGGATTATTTGATAATGAGGCAAAAGTAAGTTCAAAAAACCGATTTATCAAACAAAACCTGCATTTGGACAATGGTTTTAAAATAATCCTGATGTTTTTGTGTCAATCAATAGCTTGGGGGAGGTTTATGCCTTCATAATTATACAGGGGTTGAATTCGCCGGAATTGAAAAGTAAAAACAGGAACCAACACCCACGCTACTTTTAAACCAAACCCGACCATTCAGCATCGTCACTATTCTCTCGACAATTGAGAGGCCAATACCGCTACCTTCACTGTTCAACGAATCGTAATTATACTTTGTAAACCTGTCAAAGATATTTTTCTGGTCTTCTTCAGGTATACCAGTTCCAGTATCGGCAACCGAAAAAATCATCTCATCATTCATGGCATGACATTCAAAAACAATTGTTCCATTAACCGTAAATTTCGATGCATTCGTCAATAGATTCGATAAGATTTGCATAATGCGGTTGGGATCGGAGTTGAGATTTATATCGCCATCAGGAAGAACATAGTTGAGTTCAACATTAAATCTTTTTCTTTTCAGTAATTCATTTGAAAATATTTCTTTCAATTCCGCAAACATTTTTTGTACACTGAAATTCGAGTATTTTAATGACAAATCGCCAGCCTCAATTTTTGATAAATCGATTAAATCATTGAGTAACCTCATCAAATTGTCGCCATTTGACTGAATAAGTTTAAGGTACTGAGCTCTTACACTTTCATCGGATTCTCCTTCAAGAAGTTCGCTGAAACCTAATATTGAATTCATTGGAGTTCTTATTTCATGCGACATATTGGCCAAAAAAGCAGATTTAATCTTATCCGAGCTTTCGGCTCTTTCTTTTGCCTCCTTAAGATCACGTTTTTGTTTGACATGATCTTCAAAAAGCAACCCAATCCGACCAAATTCAACGGGTGCTGATTTTAAAAGTGTAATGGATTCAGGATTATCTGTTTTAAGAATATCTGTCACTAATTCTAAAGGTTTGCTAATCCATTTTTTTGCAAATAGAATAAATATCAACAAAGTCAGCAAAACAAAAGTGAACATAGAGTACATTGCTATTTGAGTTGAACCGGAATTTAAGTCTAAAACCCTTTTAAAAACAATCCAAGCAACAGGCTTACCATCCCAGCCCAAAAGCTCTTTCTTAGTCTCAAGGGTAAACCGGCCAACTCCATCCGCAGGATTAGATGATGTTAGAAAAATTTCCGATGCACAAATTTGCTGCATGTTAGATAAAAATTTCTGATCGAATTCTCTCACAACAAGCAAATACCCTTCGGGTTCCGTTTTGTCGTGCCCGGGATCAATAGTTGGATGTACTGATGCGGCGCAGACTTCAACTATTTTGCCTTTTAAATTCAGAAAGTAATTTGCAAATCTGGTTTTATATAAATGATGAATAGCTTCGCCCGATATTATATTGCCGTCTATTGAACTGCTATTATACTGATGGTATACCTCTTCGAAATTTTTATTGTACACACAGGCATAGTCAACATCATAAACATCTGAACTGAATTCGATATTTTCCTGATACCAACTCGAATCGTTTTTGCCAATTGCAGTTACAAACTCATCCCAATAAGTATAGTCAAATAACGATTTCTACATTTGTGACGATTTCATCTCAAAAAGTGCATTCATGTCGCCGATATATTTCTGTTCCGAAGAATCAAGAATCTGTTTTTCCTGCTTGTATTTGTAAAAAGCAAGAATTACAAAGAGTATCAGAAAAGTAACTCCTACCGCTAATATGAATGTCCTTATTCTTCCATAAAAAGTATTGTACTCAAACATAACTAGAGGGTTAGAAGAGTTATTCCGGCAACCAGATACACCTTTTTACTATCGGGATTTACAATAAAATTTAGATTGACCGGTAACGACCAGCCTTCAGTTATTTTAAATGATTTTGAAGCCGTACATCCCAGGTTTACAAAAGCTGACTTCGGTGCATAATACTCGCCTTTGGCCTGAAATCCGGCAAAAATCTGCGTATCGATTGATCCAAAAGAATGCACATATTGAAGTTCGAAGTACAAACTCTTTGACGGATCGGCACTATAAAAGAGATAACTTGCCAATAAATTAAAAGGTAGTTTTTCACCTCCTGAAATTAAAACCTGGGTTTCCAGCAGATGAGAAGTTGTACTTTTATTGTAATCAAGGAAATCATTAGAGGTCGTATCGCAAATACTCCAGTAATCCCAAATGCTAAATGTGACAGGGCCAATTGTTTTTTCCAGGTAGAAATCGATTTCATGATCTCCCGAACCGGCTATCCGGTATGCCCCCCAGTATCCCATTGTAAAGTCTTTCCAGGTGGCGGAAATACCAGGTTGAATACTCGGAGTTTGGCCATAATCCTGACCTCGCCATATATAATGACTTACAAGGTCAACACTAACAGAGGTAGAAATTTTAGGGATTGTATCAGCTTGAGCAAACAATGAATAACTTCCAAAGAATAACAGTGAACAGATTAAAAATCGAGCAGCAACGACAGTTTTTTTCATTCCTAAATATTTGAGCGTTTTAATTTCTTAAAACAAACCAAGAACATCGTAAATTGGGGTTAGGTGTCGTTAAATTTACAAAAAATTAGAATTGCATTGCTTTTTCTAATTAGATAAATAACATTCAGTATTTTTTTTATTTGGCGGAAAATGATAGAGTCATAAATCCGAAGACCGATCAAATATTTCGTTTTACCCAGCACCTGTTCATCAATTTTTCCTTTTGTATCCCACCTTTCACACATCTCACCCCATCATGTTCGTTTCACCAATAATTTTTACATTTGCAGCATCAAAAAATCAACGATCATGATTCAGGAAATACAAATTTACAACACACTTACCCGCAAAAAAGAAGTTTTTGAACCACTGGTTCCCGGCAAAGTTGGGTTGTACGTTTGCGGGCCAACCGTTTATGGACCGCCACATTTGGGTCATGCCCGTTCGGCTATTTCTTTCGATTTGCTGTTTCGTTTCCTAAAACAGATTGGCTACAAAGTGCGTTATGTGCGCAACATCACCGATGTGGGCCATTTGGTGGCCGATGCCGATGAAGGTGAAGACAAAATTGCACAGCAAGCCAAACTCGACGAGCTGGAACCAATGGAAGTGGTTCAGAAATATACGTTGATGTACCACGAGGCTATGGCCATGCTCAATCTGGAATCGCCAAGTATTGAGCCACGTGCATCGGGCCATATCATCGAGCAGATTGAAGAGGTAAAGAAAATACTGAGTTCGGGATATGCCTACGAAAGCAACGGATCGGTGTATTTCGATGTGGAGAAATTTGCTACTGAAAATGAATATGGAAAACTTTCAGGCCGGAAAATTGAAGACCTGATCAGCAATAGCCGAACGTTGGATGGTCAGGACGAAAAACGCTCCGGACTTGATTTTGCCATCTGGAAAAAAGCTCAGCCCGAACACATTATGCGCTGGCCTTCGCCCTGGAGCGAGGGTTTCCCCGGCTGGCACATGGAATGTACAGCCATGAGCTGCAAATATTTGGGTGAAACTTTTGACATTCATGGAGGTGGAATGGATTTGACCTTTCCGCATCACGAGGCCGAAATGGCTCAGGCACAGGCTGCACACGGAAAGCCAGCCGTTCGCTATTGGATGCACAACAACATGATTACCCTGAACGGCCAAAAAATGGGCAAATCGCTCGGAAACGCCATTTCGCTGGAGCAATTTTTCAACGGAAATCATCCGCTGCTCGAAAAAGCATACAGCCCAATGACCATCCGCTTTTTCATGTTGCAGGCACACTACCGCAGCACACTCGATTTCTCGAACGAAGCGCTTCAGGCTTCAGAAAAAGGGTTGGAACGTTTGATGAAAGCTGTTGCCAAAATCGAATCGTTGCCAATTTCTGAAACCTCATCGGTAAATATTGCTGAACTCTCAGCCAACTGCTATGCTGCTATGGCCGACGATATGAACAGTCCGATTGCCATTGCCTACCTGTTTGAAGGTGTGAAAATCATCAATTCGGTGGCCGACGGAAAATCGACCATTACTTCAGAAGATCGCGAAGCTTTGAAATCGCTTTTCAATGCTTTTGTGTTTGATATCTTCGGATTGAAAGCCGATACTCAGGCCGAAACCGGAAACAGCGAAGTGCTGAACGAAGTAGTTGCTTTGCTGATGAAACTTCGTGCTGAAGCCAAAGCCAACAAAGACTGGGCGACTTCGGATAAAATCCGCAACGAACTTGCCACCATTGGCTTCGACATTAAAGATGGCAAAGACGGAGTGAGCTGGGAATTGAAGAAGTAATCAGGCCCTCAGGAGCAAAGCTCTTTCAGCATTCCCCGGAAAATATACCCATGGAAAGGCAGGACTGAATACCAGTAGTTGCGGCCCCAAATACCCCGTGGACGAAAGGTTGCCGTTTGATAAAGTATGTTATTTCTGACTTCGAATTCCAGCCAGGCTTCTCCGGGCAATTTCATTTCGGCGTACAACAACAGTCTTTTCTCTTCTTTATTGGCATAAAGCACACGCCAGAAGTCGAGTGAATCGCCGGCAAAAATCAGCGTGCTGTTTTTTCGTCCGCGACGAATACCAACACCACCAAAAATTTTATCGATAAATCCTCTGAATTCCCATAGCCAATTAGCATGGTACCATCCGTTTTCTCCGCCAATCGACCAAATTTTATTCAAGGTTCTGTCAATATCTTCGACCTCTTTGCTCCGCTTATCCACAAAACAACCAAAAGTCGGAACCTCGAGCAGTGATGATATGCCCTGATCTAACACCTTGCTCGAAAGCGCATCCTTCCAACTCGAAACAACGCTTTCGTTTTGAATCCGGCCAAAAGCAAGCCGGATGGCTTCTTCAAAAGTCAATAGTTTTATGCCCAGCCTATTTTTTAAATCATTATCCCGGCAAATAATTTCCACGCTCATGCTATCGACCAAATTTACAGCTAGAGTGTATGACGTTGAGGTTACAAAATACAACCAATAGGAAGAAATTTTTGGTGTTAAAACCGGAACTGTCAGTATTCTCATTTTCATGTCCCGCACTTTTGCAAATCCTTGCAGCATCTCTTTGTAGGTCATTATTTCGGGTCCTCCAATGTCGAAACTCTGATCAAATGCGGATTCAAAAAGCAGAACTCCCTTCAGGTATTCAATCACATTGCGAATGGCAATGGGTTGCGACCGCGTATTGAGCCACTTAGGCGCAACCATAAAAGGAAGCTTTTCAACCAAATCGCGAATAATCTCGAACGAAGCGCTTCCAGAGCCCAAAATGATCCCGGCCCGAAGCGTAGTGAGGTGATAGCTTCCGGAGGAAAGAATTTCCTCAACCAGTTTCCTCGATTTCAGATGCTTCGATAAGCTTTGATCGTTAATTATACCACTCAGGTAGATCACTTGTCTGGCGCGAGTTTGCTGAATCCGATCCCTAAAATGAGTTGCCGAAATCTTTTCCAGCTCTTCAAAGTCCTGATTGGCTGCAGCCATCGAATGAATCAAATAATAGGCCACATCAATATCGTCTGGAATAGCTTCAAGCGATTTTTTATCCAGAAAATTGATTTCAAATACCTTTAGCCGCTCTGAATGGTACTTACCGGCATCAAACCGATTATTATCCCTCACACAACAGATTACTTCATGCCCTTCTTCGAGAAGTATGGGAAGTAATCTTTGACCAATGTAACCTGTTGTTCCTGTGAGTAAGATTTTCATTCGCTCGTGAAGTAATGATTTGGTTTTTGAAACCTACTCACTTTATTTAGATAAAAAGTCAGTGGCCATCAAATCAGAAACAACTGAAGCGATTTTATGTTCTAATCATCTGAATGATTGGAAAAAACAAATCTATCCGATCCGCACAGAAGTCATGGTTAGCGAGCCCATCACCGGTTTGTCGTTGAAAAATGAAATGGCTTCGTTCTCTTCTTTCAAAGCCAAGGCGTAAAGCAACGGCAAATAATGGTCGGGAGTTGGAACAGCCAACTGAACCTCGCGACCAAGAGAAGTATAGTTGATCAATTCCTTATGATTTCCGGATTCGATTAATTGCTTAAACTTATCGTTAGCCTGAATCGCCCAATCGAAACCATATTCCGGCAGGTTCATTTTGTCCCAGGCCACCATTCGGAGATTGTGCACGAGGTTCCCGCTTCCGATGATTAGCACGCCTTTATTCCGGAGTGCTGCCAATTGTTTGCCCAGCTCGTAATGATACTGTGGCCCCTGTGTATAATCCAAACTGAATTCAATAACTGGAATATCGGCTTCAGGATAAATTCGTCGGATGACGCTCCATGCACCATGATCCAATCCCCACTTTTCATCGAGGCCAACCGTAGTTTTGGTAATGATTCGTTTGGTTTCGTGCGCCAGCTCTGGACTTCCAGGTGCGGGATATTGCACATCGAATAAAGCCTTTGGAAATCCACCAAAATCGTGGATTGTTTGTGGTTTCTGAACTGCGGTGACAAACGTTCCTTTTGTTTCCCAATGTGCCGAAACCACCAGAATCGCTTTCGGTCGAGGAATGGTTTTCCCGAGGTTCCGCCAACCTTCAACAAACTCGTTTTCTTCGATGGCATTCATCGGACTTCCGTGCCCGACAAACAAAACAGGCATTCGTGGCGTATTTTCGCCGAATGTCATTAAATGGTTGATTGTTTCTGATTTCATGGCTTTTACTGCAAAGGGTAACATAAATACTGATCCAAGAAAAGATCGGCGTTTCATGATTATACTGATTATTTAAAAAAGACTTGTCATCCTGAACTTGTTTCAGTATCTCATCGGGTTAGGATCAGACCCCGAAATAAATTCGGGGTGACTTTAGTCTTAAACTTTTTTAGTCGGCCAACTTTACCAACTCAACGTCGCCGCTGATTTTTACTTCTTCGCCAACCAATACGCCGCCGGCTTCGAGCGCTGCATTCCAGTTCAGTCCAAAATCTTTGCGGTTGATTTTTCCGTTGATCGAAAATCCGGCTTTTACATTTCCCCATGGATCGGTTCCCATTCCGCCAAATTCAACTGATAAAGTTACCGATTTGGTGACTTCTTTAATGGTCAGTTCGCCGGTTAGTTCGTACATGTCGTCGCCCAAATCTTTCAACCCATTTCCGAAGAAGGTGATTTTTGGATACTTCTCAGCATCGAAAAAATCATGGCTTTTCAGGTGAGCATCGCGGTCAGCAATTTCGGTATCAATCGATGCGGCGTTCAGCGAAAAGTTAATAATTGCGCTCGAAAAATCGTTTTCTGTAGTGCTAACCTGTCCTTCGAATTCCTTGAAATTACCCAGAACGTTCGAAATCATGAGGTGTTTTACTTTAAAAGCTACTTTACTGTGCGAAGGGTCGATGACCCATTTTGTTTCCTGTGTTTTCATCTTTATAAAATTTAAATTGTGAATTTGTTTCGCTTAAATTGATGATACAAAGATGCAGCAAGCAAACAGGCAAGCGGTAACAGTTTCAGGAAAAGGAGTGGTACTTTTAGGAAATCATGCTTTGGGTCATTTCGCGAAAACGCGACGGAGTGACACCCATTTTGGCATGAAATACCCGCGTAAAGTATGATTTTTCGTTGTATCCGAGTTCAAACCCAATCTCGGAAACCGTTTTGTTTGAATGCAATAACAGGTTTTTAGCTTCAATCAGTTTGCGGGTTTCAATGATTTCTGAAACGCTTTTCTGGAAGTTGTTTTTGCAGATCAGGTTCAAGTTTCGCTCCGACATGTTCATCTTTCTGGCGTAAAACGAAACCCCTTCATCTCTCCGGAAGTTCTCTTCCAGAATTTTCAGGAAATTGCTGAAGGTTTCTACCTGTGAAGCTTTCGTAACATTTTCAATAGGTAATTTTCGTTTCCGTTCGGCATCCACCATCGCCAATAAACCTTCGGTAAGATGACGAATCGTAGCCTGATCAGGTAGTTCCTGCTGGGATTCAGCGTGAATAATTTCGCACAAAGAGGTAAATCGGCTCAGGCAAAAATCCTTAGTAAGCGGGATATTCGTCGATGTAAAAAAGTTAGAGTAGAAATTCAGGTTCGAATTTGGGATAAATTCAGCCTGATAATTAATCACCCAGCCACGCAAATCTTCGTGTGGAATCAGTTTGTGCATTTTATTCATCGACACATAGCAGGCGCCGGGCGCTTCAACAACCTCAACCTTGAAATCGATGTAATGCTCCAGGCTTCCTTCGGTTATCAGAATCAGTTCTTCAAAATCATGAAAATGAGCATCGTAAGTCCGTGTCCTGATGTCGTCAACCAGATCCTTTGTCAATTTAAATATGCGGAAAAGCTTCTCCATTTTCAAGCAAATTGATTCATGAACCACATAGAACACAATAGATTATATAAAATAAATCAGGAGATTTCAATAAATATTAAGGTTGTAATAAAGTTGATTCTCCTCCATTCAGTGCTTACTTGATCGTATTTAATTAACTATGTGACCTATGTGGTTCAAAACTATCTTATTTCTTCTGTTCCATCGGCATGGCGGGCAAAGCGACCCTTTTCGCGCGGATGCACCTGATCGCGACGCGACCACGGCCAGCCTCCAAATTCGGTTCGCTGGTAATCGTGCATCGCCTGCTGAATTTCGGCCTGCGTATTCATCACAAACGGGCCATATTGCACTACCGGCTCATTAATGGGTTTACCCTGAAGCAACAGGAAATACCCGTCAGCATTGCCATTTTCAACAATCAATTCCTGATTCGGCTTAAGCTGAACCGCTTTTTCAACCGGAATTTCTTCTCCGTCAATCCGGATGGACCAACCCCGATAGAAATACAAAGTTCGGTTGACCTGTTCGCTGGCTGCTGCAATTTTCCACTGCACCCCGGCTTCCATTTTAATTGTCCAGATGGCCACCTCATTTTCCGGTTCTGCTGCCCACGAATCAGGCGCAGGATCAAGGGCAATCACATTTCCGACACTTCCGGCAATCACATTGATTTCAACTGATTTCCCATTTTCATCCTGAATTTGGACCTGCGGAATATCTTCAGACCAAAGCATTTTAAAATGTGGTTTGACAAATTTTTTAGCCTTGGGCAGATTCAGCCAAACCTGGAACAATTCAGCAGGATTCCGACTTTCCTGATTCAGCAATGGAAACATTTCGCTGTGCTGAAGTCCGGCTCCGGCAGTCATCCATTGCACATCGCCATTGCCATAGCGGCCAGCCTGTCCGTGTGAATCGGCATGATCGACAAGTCCAGTCCGAATAACCGTCACGGTTTCAAAACCCCTGTGCGGATGTGCCGGAAACCCGGGAATCATTTCGCCATGATACATCCGCCAGCCATCTTTGATCGTGAAATCCGAACCAATATCCCGTCCTTTTAATTGCGATTTTTCCGGACCCATTTCTTCATTTCCTGCCGGATAATTGTCGAGATGATGCGCACAAAACAAAAACGGATTGGATACCGGCCACATAAAGCCGAGAGGTTTGATGCTAATTATGGAATTGCTTTTCATTTCTATTGTTCTTAAGTTATTCAACAAAATACAACAATCTTCAGTCCGTTTTTCCTATCGATCAGGAGCGATAATAATCTTACTCTACCGCAATCAAATAATGCTGTGTTCTGAAATAAATCGTGTTCCCTGAGATCGCCGGAGTCGCCATGCAAATATCATTTAATGGATTTTTAGATAGCAACTTAAATTCCGGTCCTGCCTGAATCGCATAAATTTTTCCCTCTTCAGAACTGAAATAGAGTTTCCCGTCAGCAGCAATACCAGAAGCTGTAAAAGCCTCTTTCAGACTTTCTTTGTATTTCAATTCTCCGGTCAAAGCATCATAACAAGTGAGCTGCCCGTTCACCTGAAGGTTATACAAATAGCCGTTGTAAATGAGCGGAGTCTGCATATAAGCCCCGCCCCGCTTGAGACTCCATGCGATGTATTGGTTGCTGGTGCTGTCGGGTGCCAATGTGATATCGCCAGTGGCATTTGGGCATACAGCGAAAATCGGAGAAAATTTTCCATGAGCACTATTCAGGTAGATCAGGTCGTTGGCCACAACAGGTGCAGGAGCAGGAGCATCGCCACCGTTGCTTAGTTTCCAGATTTCCTTGCCGGTTTCAAAGTCGTACCCGCAAATGTGGTTGAACCCATTAGCAATCACCTGCACTTTTGCATCTTTAGCATAGATGGCAGGAGTACACCAGGTTGAAACCTCATCGCCACGCGAAGTTTTCCAGATTTCACAACCAGTTGCCAAATCAAGGGCTGTTATATACGGTGTCTTGGGAATGTCGCACTGAACAATGATTTTATCTTTGAAAATCACCGGTGAACTAGCGTATCCCCATTCTACACCGGGATCGGTATATGGTCCGGGAGCCAAAATGCCCATGTCTTTCTTCCAGATCAGGGTTCCGTTTAAATCGTAGCAATACAGTCCTTCCGAACCAAAATGTACCACCAGGTATTTTCCATCCGTAGCTGGCGTACAGTTGGCCTGCGAAGCTTTGGTATGACGTTTCGACTTCGGAATCCCTTTGTGCGCAATCCTTTCCCAAATAATTTTTCCGGAGGTTTTATCCAGACAATATACTTTGAACTCATGAACTGCGCTGTCATTGGCCTCATCAATGTCACCGTAAAGTCCAACTTTGAGCGACTCACTTTTGATGGTATTCACGGCTGTGGTTACAAACAGAAAATTATCCCAAATTACCGGACACGAATGACCGAGCCCCGGAATCGCAGTTTTCCACTTGATGTGCTCGCCTGTTTCGACGTTCCATGTGGTAGCTGTTTTAGCATTCTCGATAAAACCCAGCGCCAATGGCCCTCGAAATCCAGGCCATTGCTGATTGTAACGTGTTTGCGAATATCCTTTCAGAAAAAAGAGACAGAGAAAAAGAATGACCAAATTGATTGAAATCTTCATGGTTTGATTTTTGGTTTTTTCGGGATTGAAACGATGGTAAATTTGAGAAAAAATACGATTATCCTCAATCAAAACCAGAAAACCATCGTATTATTTCTTGCTATTCTTCGCTTCAGATTCACTTCTGAGAATAATTTCAATCCGTTTGTCGGGAATGAGCCAGATTAAAGCCACCAAAACATACAGCGCTCCTGAAATCCACTGACTGATAAAATTGGAGCCAATGGCCAGCGAATAAATAATAGGCGACATTTTCCCTTTGATGTCATTTCCTACGGCTCGCGCAAGCAATGAATGTTCACCCTGTGCACGAATTATTACAGTTTGCAGAATAAAATAGGCGATGGCAGCCATGAGCAGTACAATTCCGTAAACAGCCATAGGGATGGGAGCAAAATGATTTTCACCAATCCAGCCGGTAGTAAATGGCACCAGCGACAGCCAGAACAGTAAATGAAGGTTAGCCCACAAAATATTGCCGGTAACGCGTTTCACCGTGTGCATCATGTGGTGGTGGTTGTTCCAGTAGATACCAACGTAAACGAAGCTCAGGATATAACTGATTACAACCGGGATCAACGGTTTCAGCACTACAAAATCATTCCCATGCGGAACTTTGATTTCCAAAACCATAATCGTAATGATGATGGCCAATACACCATCACTAAATGCTTCCAGCCGGGTGCGATCCATAAAACTCTGTTTGAATATTGAAAATGAGAAATTTGCGGGAGAAAAATTGAGGTTAACGATACTTCTATCACAGTAACCTGCGCAACAGGATTGCGCATCTCTATCAAAATAGAACCCCGGAACAGGTTCAGGGTAACTTAATCTATACGGTTATTCCCAGTCCTATTTCAAAATTAAAAACTGAATAAAAACGCCTATTCCCAAAATTAGGATGCTTAAAAAAATGATAAGCTTTCCATATAATTTAAGACGCTCATGCCTTTTCGATTCAATATAATCCATAAACTTAACCGTATGCCCGGTTGTTGTTCTTTCAAGATGATATTTAGGCTTGTTATACATTAACTTATATCCCAAATAACCAAATACACCTGCAATAAATATAAATAGTAAGACCATTTTTTCAGATTTTAAATCCTTTATTATAAGCATCGTAACCTGAAAATGTTTACTTTAAATCGTTAAAAAAAATTAAATCGACTGTCACATTCCATAACACTTTGGTTCACTGGACTATTGCACATTTTTCCTGATGTCTTTTTTGTAGTTCTTCAGTATTTTCCCAAACTCTTTTTCCCTTTTCCGCTTCTCAGCAATCGTGGCTTCAAAGTGGGCTTTCTCCCGTTCCATTTTTTTGTAATTTTCATATGAATCGGGATCGATTTCTCCATTTTCTAGGGCATTTAAAACAGCACACCCAACTTCGTTGGTATGTTTGCAATCCTTGAATTTACAATCCCTGGAAAGTTGGAAGATCAGGTCAAAAGTGATTTCTAAACCGCTTCCGGCATCGGCAACGCCAACTTCCCTCATGCCGGGATTATCGATTAAAATCCCTCCATTTCCAAGAACAACCAGTTCCCGGTTGGTGGTTACATGCCTCCCTTTTTGTGTACTCTGGCTTATAGCATCGGTTCGCATCAGTGTCTTTCCTGAAAGATTATTAACGAGCGAAGATTTTCCGACCCCCGAAGAACCGAGCAAGCAATAGGTTTTACCCTTTTCGATTAGCGCATTTACAGCTTCATATCCATCGCGGGTTTCGTTGCTGATGGCCAGAACCGGGACGTGGCTGATGCGCGATTTTATATTTTCGACAATGGCGTTCAGTTTGAGTTCATCGATTAAATCAGTCTTGCTCAATACAATTAATGGTTTTACTCCTGACGTGTTGCAAATTGTCAGGTACCGTTCCAACCGGTTGATGTTAAAATCGCGGTCGGCAGCCTGCACCAGAAAAGCAAAATCGATATTTGTTGCAATAATTTGCACCTCGCCAAACTGGCCAATGGCTTGCCTTTTAAGGATTGAATACCGCGGAAATACCTGGTGAATAATAGCAGACTCAGCATCATAAACGATCAGGGAAACCCAATCGCCAACCGCAGGAAAATCCTCGCGGCTCCTTGCCGTAAAGCGCATGTTCCCGGTGATCTCCGCTTCCAGTTCGCCCTTTTCAGTCCAAACAATGTACCGTTCCTTATGCTCGGTAATCACCCGACCAACTTCAAAACTAAGGAGATTGTTCTCATGCCTGAATTTTTCGAGGTCCATATGATATCCGAGATCAGTTAATTCCATTTTGTAATTTTTTAACCAGAATAAATATACGTCTTTTATGAAAATTGGTAGAATGTCTTGGAAGGAATTTTCTTCCCTCCTTTTTGTATCTTCGCCTTTAAATCCACATTTTGCAATGAGCAACGAAAATAACCGGGAAATAGGAAAGCAGTCGTGGTCGTACCGCGAAGGAACGATGGTTGTGGCGGCTATCCTTTTAGTTGGTTTTACCCTTCAGGCTGCGGGTGGTGGCATCGTGCTTCGTGTTGCCACTTTTCCCTGGAACCTGGTCGCCGGGTTCGTTTTTCTGGCTTTACTCATTTCAGCATTTGTGTTTTGGCAGAAGCATCCGGCAATGAAATGGCTGGGTGGCATAAAAGCGGCTTTGCCTGCCATTCTGGGATTTACCTTTCTGGTTTTGCTGATGGGATTCGTAAAACAGGATGTGGATTCGAAATCCGCACTGGTCAGGCTTTTGGGATTAACGCATCTGGTCAAAACCTGGCCATTTATCCTGATCAACCTGTATTTGATGATTTTGCTAGGCGTGGTTACGCTGAAGCGCCTGACCCCTTTCAACCTAAAAAATGCAGGTTTCTTCCTCAACCATTTTGGGCTGTTCCTGGTGCTTTTTTCAACGGCTTTGGGCAGCAGCGACATGCAACGGGTAACGATGAATTGCTACGAACACGAGGTTGAACACAATGGCCTTGATGCTTCAGGTAAACCGATAGAAATGCCCGTAGCCATTGAGTTGCTCAAATTCAACATCGACGAATTTCGTCCGAAAGTAACTATTATTGACAATAAGACTGGGCAAGTTGTGATCGATAAAAGTAAAAATCCATTCGAATTACTCGACCGAAACTCACTGGATTTGTACGGATACCATCTGGAAGTTGAGCAGTTCCTGGAGTCTTCAGGAAAAGTAGGTGACGCTTATTTCGCGTTGAACGAACCCGGTTCGGCGCCATCGGCCAAACTGAAAGTGACTGGCATGGACGGCACCGCGATTTTGGGTTGGGTTTGTAGTGGAAGTTATGCGCACCAGCCGGAAGCCCTGAAATTGAACGAAACCCATTCGCTGGTCATGTTGCCTGCCGAGCCGCGTAAATTCAGCTCCGAACTATATATCCAGACCAAAAGCGGGAAACGGGTGACTACGACAATAGAAGTTAACCGCCCGTTTAAAATCGGTGGCTGGACGATTTACCAACTGAGCTACAACACCGAAATGGGGCGATGGTCGAACCTGAGCGTTTTGGAACTGGTTCGCGATCCTTGGTTGCCAGTTGTTTATTTCGGCATATTCCTGATGATGGGCGGTGCAGCTTTCCTGTTTATCACTGGTAAACCTAAAAATGGAGGAACTGAACATGTGGCTTGATTTCCCGATATATGCATCCGTCGCCATTCTTTGCTGGCTGGCAGCCTCCGGCTTATTTTTGACGTCCGGTAAAAAGATAATGAATCAGTTGGCGGCAGGACTTTCGTTTGCCGGAACAGCCTTTTTGCTGGTTTTTATGACGATTTTATGGCTGCACATTCAGCGACCGCCGATGCGCACATTGGGCGAAACCAGGCTTTGGTATGCAATTTTTATGTCAGGAATCGGACTGGTTTCGTACCTCCGCTGGAAATACAAATGGCTGGTTTCATATAGCCTTGGCCTGTCCATGGTATTTTTGATTATCAACCTGCAACATCCGGAGACTTACGATAAAACGCTGATGCCCGCACTGCAAAGCCCGTGGTTTATTCCGCACGTTATTGTGTACATTTTTGCCTACGCCATGCTTGGCGCCTCGTCGCTGGTGGCTTTGCGCAACCTGTTTTTTGCACCCACCGACAAAATCGTCAAAGGCCCGATCCAAATGGCCGACAACCTGGTTTACCTGGGATTTTCGTTCCTGACATTGGGGTTATTGTTTGGCGCACTTTGGGCCAAAGAAGCCTGGGGACATTACTGGACCTGGGACCCAAAAGAAACATGGGCTTTCATCACCTGGATGTTTTACCTCGTGTACATACACTATCGCTTCCGCCATCCTTCTGAACACAAAAAGGCCATGACTATTTTAGCCGTTTCGTTTGCCATTTTGCTGATCTGCTGGTTTGGAGTGAATTACCTGCCAAGCGCACAAAACAGCGTTCACGTATATTCCGAATAGGTTTTATTTCATGAGTGTTAAAAACCATAGAATGGTTTGCATACCTGTTGGATAAACGCCCGTCGTGTGGCCTACATTTGGAATAATCACAAGTTGAATCTGCGAAGGAAGCATCCCGGCTGTTTGAAAATCGGCAAGCATTTTCGAACTGAGGCTTGAAGGTATTAAATCATCGTCGGCTCCATGGAAAAGCTTCATCGGAGTTTTCGCATTCCAGGCAGTTATGCTGTTCGAAAGGAATGCACCCCGAACTCCTGCATATTTTGCATCGGTGGCATATCCGGCACGATATTCAGGAGTTAAAAAATTGGCCATTTGGGTGGTCAGTTCAGCATTAATCGCTCCTCCACTGTGTTTTCCGTCGAATAATCCCGGGATTTTTGCGGCATAAGGAGCCTGAATGAAATCGGTCAATGGATTGGTAAATGCACCAATTGTGACGTATGAATTAAGCAGGTAGGCCAGAAAATAAGGCATTGGATAGTCGATTTTATCAACAATGTATTTGTTCATGTATTCGATGGAATAAGGACCGGCGCCACACGAACTGGCTATCAGGTTAAATTCAGAGGAATAGTCCTTTTCAATAGCTTTCTGAAGCTGCATGGTTGCCCATCCTCCCTGCGAATAACCGAAGATGAACAGATCTTTGGTTGGCTTTGCCAAAACCTTATTGTCGGTGCTGTATTCCTTGGTAGCCCTGATCATATCCAGAATGCTTTGTGTCGAGGATTTGGCATCGAGGTACGGATGTGGGAAGTTTGCCGATGCCCCAAAACCGATATAATCGGGTATAACCACAATGAATCCCATTGCTGTCAGGCTTTCCATGATCGAGAACATATCATTTCCGCTGTTCACGCTTGGGGCATCGCTGTAAAGGGTATTTGTTCCATTTTGGAAGCTAAGTATCGGATAATTTCCGGCTGTTTTTGGAAAACAGACCAGACCGGATGCCTGTATGTTCTTGTCCTTAAAGATGGTTTTGTAAGTTATTGTACGTACTTCAACATCGAACCGAATTAAAGGACTGATTGCAACGGCCTCTGGCGCTGCTTTGATAAAATTGGCGGCTGCTTCCTGACTGGTTATTTGTGTTTTTAATTCGTTCGAAATGTAGTTTTCGTATGACGTTGGTTCCGGAGTATTATTGTCTTTGCACGAATTCAGGAATAAGCCTGCAAAAACGAATAATAGCAGGTAGATGTAGTGGAATTTAAAATTTTTCATCTGTTTGTAATTTGTTTTTTAATTGCCAGAGGGAACTCGCCATAGATGCTAATGCTCCTGTCTGTAAGTTTATCTCTCAAGGCTCGTTTCATCCCGGTTAAGTTTTCTGTTTCTGTTTAATTTTTGTTTTCAAAACCCAATTCTGTTGCCGAATTCCGGAGAAAATCGCGGGAATAATAATCCGGATCAACAATTGCATTATTCCAAATCAGAATGTCGAGATCGATGTTTCGGGGGCCAAACTTTTCCGAACTTCGATCTCGTCCCATCTGGTCTTCCAACATTTTCAGGTACAAAGATAGTGTTTCCAAACTCATTTCTGTCCTGATCCGAACTGCACCATTCGTATAATCTGCTTGCTCTGTAATTCCGATTGGTTTAGTCTGAACCATTTGTGAAACCTGTACAATCTCTACTTTAGCTGCCAAGAGCCTAAGCATCTCCCTGATATTCCATTCGGCATCAATGTTCGAGCCAATTCCAATGATACAATCGTTCATTTACCTTTAATCCTTCGTAATTGTTATTTGTAACCCAATTGCGACCGTTTATAATCGCCATCATATTTTGCTCATTCTATCGTTCAGCCTCCATTTCGAATGATACCGATTCGGCGAAACGCAGCGCGTGTGGTTTGTCAACTTCCACCCGAGCCCAGCTTACACGTTCATCGGTCATAATCAAGTCGAGAATATTTTTGGTGAGGACCTCCAGTAATTTAAACCGTTTCTCCTGAACCAGCCCGATGATCTGCTTCGTTGTAGTTTTATAGTTGTAAATGCCATCTGGTTCGTCGGCAAGCAATGCTTCTTCCGGAATATCGGCCTCAATTTCGATGTTGATAACCACATCCTGCATATTGGCAATTTCCTCCGGATTAAACCCGATATAGGTTCGTAACAGTAAATTTTTTACACGGATTAAAGCCATTGATTTTTTGTTTTATTTCGTTAAACCTAAATTTTCGCCTCCGTCGCAAAACAAAAGCTGTCCGGTTAAATAATCATTGTTCAGGATATAATCCAGACTTTTAAGGATAGGTTCCAAGCCACCCGGTCGTTTCATGGCAATCTTTTCGGCCAATTTCAAAAGGTAACCTTCTCCTTTTTCTTCTGGCGGAAGTGTCAATCCAGGAGCAATTGCATTAACCCTGATGTGGGGACCAAACTCCAACGCTGCCATTTTAGTCATTTCCCAAAGCGCTTTTTTCGAAATTGAATACGCTGCAAAGTTCGATTGATTTGTAACAATCCGGGTATCCACAAAGTTGATGATTACACCATTTTTAAATGTTTGGGCAAAGTTTCGGGAAAGGATAAATGGAGCTTTGAAATTGACATTCATCTGGCGATCAAGAAATTCGGTTGAGGTTTTGCTTAGCTTCGACGGCTCAAAAAGTGATGCGTTGTTGATTAACAAACCGATTCCCAACATCTTCTGAATAACCCGAGGGACAAGCATTTCAACCTCATCCGGCAAATTCAAATCGGCTTTGAAGATTTCGAATTGCTGATTCTGGTAGGCGTTGTGCAACTCGTCACAAAATTGCCGGGCTTCATCTTCAGATGAATTGTAATGAATGGCAATGTTCCATCCCTGGCTGGCCAGATGTAGAGCCATTGCCTTCCCTACCCGCTTGGCGGCTCCGGTGATCAACGCTGTTTTGTTCATATTTTTGATACTCGTATAAACTTATTTATAGGCTATTTATCCTTTACCGTTCCTACCCGTGGCAGGCGGGGACTTTAGTCAACGGATTCAAGATGATAACAGAATCGAACCCTGACCCACTGAGGCTAAAGCCGTGGAATTCATTTACCAATCTGTCCGTCCGCTAAAGCAGACAGCAAAGAATAGGCTTTATTAAGAAGCCTTCAAAACTTGATCTACTTTCTTTCAAATTTCTTCGCAAGGTTTTGTATAAAATCACCTCTCGAAGGAGTTTTGCCATCCGGATTCGAACTCGGAATTTCTTTTACTTTCCCAATAATTTTATCTGATTTTCCATCAGAAAGTATCATTTCAATAGCTTGTAACTCTTCAACACTAAACTTCATATTTTTAAGGGAAGCCACGTTATCGTCGAGCTGTGGCACCGAGCTTGCCCCAATCAGAACAGATGTAACCCTTGAATCTTTGAGTAGCCAAACCAGTGCCATTTGAGCCAGAGTTTGTCCTCGTTGCAGTGCAATTTCGTTCAGCATTCTTACTTTTTCAATGGCTGGGGCAACCTGCTCCGGTTTCAGAAAGCCCCACGATTTGGCTGCCCGTGAACCTTCAGGAATACCATTGAGGTACTTGTTGGTAAGCAAGCCCTGAGCCAGCGGTGAAAACGGGATACACCCAATACCTTCTTTTTCCAGAGCGTCAAGCAAACCACCTTCAACCCAACGTTCGAACATTGAATATTTGGGTTGATGAATCAGGCAGGGAGTGCCAAGTTCCTTGAGTATCTTCGATGCCTGAGCCGCCATGGGAGCAGGATAATTTGAAATTCCGGCGTACAAAGCTTTGCCCTGACGAACGGCCTGATCGAGCGCCATCATTGTTTCTTCGAGTGGTGTGTCCGGATCGGGACGATGTGAGTAAAAAATATCAACATAGTCGAGGTTCATTCGCTTCAGGCTCTGATTTAGGCTCGAAAGCAGGTTTTTGCGACTCCCCCATTCACCATACGGTCCAGGCCACATCAGGTAACCAGCTTTGGTCGATATGATCAGCTCGTCGCGGTAAGGAGCCAGATCGAGTTTCATAATTTTACCAAAGTTTTCCTCGGCTGATCCCGGAGGCGGGCCATAATTGTTGGCCAGGTCAAAATGAGTAATTCCGAGGTCGAAAGCACGGCGGCACATGGCTCTGCCGTTTTCAAACACGTCAACTCCGCCGAAATTATGCCACAATCCGAGTGAAATTGCCGGAAGTTTTAATCCCCATTTTCCACATTTGTAATAAGGCATTCCGGAATATCGGTTTTCGTCAGCTAAATATTGCATATTCTTATGATTTAAATTGGTTTCAGATCTTAAATGAAGAGCCAAATTAAGAAATTATGTCTATCCGTTTGAAATTACCACGAACTTTTTTGAAATTAGATGGTTGATCATTTATGAGAATAATCAGTTCTAACTTATTCATCGTCATAATAATCTAACATGAATTCTGACACTACAAAAAGCAAAACAGCTCCGATATATATTGTTTCGGGAGGGAAAGGTCTGGCCGGAAATAATATGGTTCATTCGTTGCTGATTCAATATCCAAACAACAATGTTCCGGTTATTATTGTCCCCGATCAGCATTTGGAGAAACAACTGATTGATTTGGTTGCCAAAGTAAAATTGGAAGGTGGATTGATTACACATACGATGGTTAACCGTCGGCTACGGAATTTTCTGATTAGCCTTTGTGAGGAGAACGGTGTAAAACACATTGATTTTATGGGCAAGCTGGCCGATTATCTGGATGAAACACTTGACATTCCGTCACTTCAAACACCAGGCCTTTACCGTGAAATTAATCAGGAGTATTTTGACCGTATTGATGCCATCGAATTTACCCTGAATCACGACGACGGTCTGAGTCCGGCAAAATTGCACAAGGCTGAAATAATCCTGACCGGTGTTTCGCGTTCGGGAAAAACTCCGCTAAGTGTTTACCTGGCCATGTATGGATGGAAAGTGGCCAATATTCCTTTAGTAAACGGAATTCAACCTCCCAAAGAGTTATTTGAAGTTGATCCGCAGCGTGTATTTGGACTCAATATCAGTCCTGGTCAGTTGATATCGCACCGTATGAAACGATTGGTCAGCATTAACAATACTGAAAATACAAATTATGTCGATGAACGGATGGTGATGCAGGAAATCCGGAATGCCAATTTTGTTTTTGAAAAAGGCGGATTTACCGTGCTCAACGTAACTAACAAACCGGTAGAAACCACGGCTAACGAAATTCTGAACATGATGGCTAACCGATTCGATTACCGCGGACGAAGACTCGACTCACCTTATTCAGAAGATGAAAATAGCTGATTATTCAACAGTTACACTTTTAGCTAAATTCCTCGGTTGATCAACATCGCAACCACGCATTACCGCAATGTAATACGAGAATAGCTGCAATGGAATAATAGCCAGTAACGGAGAAACAGCAGGGTGTGATTTGGGAATCTCAAACAAGTCGTTTACCATATTCTTCAATCCATCGTCGCCTTCAGTAACCACGGCGATGATATTTCCTTTCCGAGCCTTCACTTCCTGAATATTGCTGACAATCTTTTCGTAATAATGATCTTTTGCAGCGACAACGATCACCGGAAGATTATCGTCGACCAATGCAATCGGGCCATGTTTCATTTCGCCGGCAGCATATCCTTCGGCATGTATATACGATATCTCTTTCAGTTTCAGCGCACCTTCCAGCGCAACAGGGAAGAGAGCGCCTCGCCCAAGGTATAGTGCATTTATAGCATCTTTGTATTTGGCGGCAACCTCTTTAATGTGAGGATGCTTAACGAGTATCGATTTTACTTTCTCCGGAATTTCTGCCAATTCTTTAATCAAATCGAGGTATAATCCGGAGGAAATCCGACCATTTTCTTTGGCCAGTTTTAATGCAAAGAGGGTCATAATGGTAACCTGGGCCGTAAATGCCTTAGTTGATGCCACCCCGATTTCGACACCGGCATGTGTATAAACACCTCCGTCGGTTTCGCGGGCAATGCTCGAACCTACTACATTGCAAATACCCAGAATAGTGGCGCCTCGTTCCTTGGCCATGCGCAAGGCAGCCAGTGTATCGGCTGTTTCGCCACTTTGACTGATGGCAATTACCACATCGTCGCTGTTCAAAATTGGATTGCGATAGCGGAATTCCGAAGCGTATTCAACTTCAACCGGAATCCGGGCATATTCTTCAATCAGGTATTCGCCCACCAACGCGGCATGCCACGAAGTACCGCACCCGATGATGATAATTCTTCTGGCTTTCAGGATTTTAGGCAGAACATCGAGCAAGCCTCCCAACACAATTTCAGTATGTTCCGGATTTATACGACCCCTGAAGGTATCTTCGATGGTTTTAGGCTGTTCAAAAATCTCTTTCAGCATAAAATGCTCAAAATCTCCCTTTTCCAGATCCCCGATGGTCATATCAACTTTGGTGATCTTGAAGGCTACCGGATTGTTTTCAACCGTCTTCAGGGTAATACTGTCTTTATTGATGATGGCCACATCGTGGTCGTTCAGGTAAATGACGCTATCGGTATAATTGACAATTGGGGTGGCATCGGAAGCGATGAAATATTCGCCTTTGCCTATCCCGATAACCAGCGGACTTCCTTTACGCGCAGCAATCAACTGATCTTTTTCGCTTTTGCAAATGACTACAATGCCAAAAGCACCAACGACTTTCGAAAGAGCGAGCCTAACCGCAATTTCGGCAGAGACATCCTCTGCATTCCTGTAAAAGTATTCTATCAGGTTTACCAGAACCTCAGTATCAGTATCCGACTGAAAAGTATATCCTTTTTTCTGAAGATCCGATTTTAGCTCAGCATAGTTTTCAATAATCCCGTTGTGAACCAAAACAAAATCGCCATTCATTGAGGTGTGCGGGTGTGCATTCCGGTCGTTTGGTTCGCCGTGAGTTGCCCAGCGGGTGTGCCCGATTCCGATATGACCACTGATGTCCTCGTCAGCCACATGCTTCTCTAAATCAGCAACACGTCCCTTGCACTTAAAAACTTTTAATGTATCATTATAAATTGCCAGTCCGGCAGAGTCATATCCACGATACTCCAATCGCTGAAGTCCCTGGATCAGAATTGGATAAACATCTTTATCTCCAATGTAGCCAACAATTCCACACATAATATTCAGTTTTATGCATTATCTAACAAGCATAATGCCTTGAAAGTTCTTTTTGAGACATCGCAACCGGGCAAAAAGAATACGAAAAATAGTAACCACCCGGATGTGGCAATCACAACAAGTAGCTTGTTATCAAACCATTAATACTACTTACAATCTAATAAAATGGGGGACTATCTAATTTTTGAATAAGCTATCTCAAGCTTTATTCCGGTTTTACTGGTAGCTCCTTTTAAAACTACCCGCCTGAAAGTCGCACTACGGAATGCCGTTGACAGATAAAATCCGTAATTTTCTTTTTTCTTCTCAATTACCTCTTGCATATGCTTGGCAATGTTAAAACGATATGTTTTATCCTTGCTGTTATAAGTCCCACCATAATACAAGGAAGAAAACGCAAGATCGGAAGGAAAATATTCCTTGCCATCTTTGTCGATTGCAGTTAATACCAACTGTCCAGCGGGTACAAATTTGGTCAAGTCGGTGATTGTCGAGTCAACCTGAAAAATAAGTTCAGCCCTGTTAATGGCAAAATTGGTCGAATCGCTCCAGGTTCCAAGGTTAGGAATCAATATTTTAGAACGCAATCCACCTGTAGTTTGTAAATAAATTAAGCTGTCCTGAACATCGGTTTTATCCAGATGGGCAGCAAATGCCGTTTTCGAATAATCATGAGCAAAGCGAGTAACACGGGCGCAGCTACTATTAAGGTTGTAAATGTAGGTTAACGAATCGGTTTTGTTGGTGTGATAATGGATAGCCATATTTGAACCGGAAGCCAACGTGCCTATTTTCATGACAGCCCCTCCCTGATTTAAATCACCAGCTTCGACATATAAACCTTTAAAATACTTAATAAACTTATCATTGTCTGACCATGTCAGAGAATCGGCGGCCATTAGCTTATTAAGCAAATTCTGATTCAACTTGATCCTAATTTCCTGAACAGTTGTATCTTTAGGAACCTTTTTAGTCGATCCATAAGTTGTACTTAAAGAATCGAGCTTAAATTTGGGGATATAGTTTTTTGCTCCTACCAATTCGCCTTTCGACATGCTCTTAAGGTTTGTATCCTGATAATATTTTTGGTCAATATCCAGATCAGAGCCAAGTTCATATACTTTTAGCTGCTGAGGGGTCAGAGTGTCGCCATATACTTCCTTGTACAAAAGAACCAGCACCAGAGAATCGATCACTGGCTGTTTCGCAATAGCTTTCAAGGAATCAGGATAGGCACTTAATCGAAACTGGCAGGCAAAATCTGAAGTTGACTTGCCAAATAATGGGTCGTTAAATGTTCCAAGCAAATTGTACCCAGGCTCATCGGTCCGTTGATTCCCATCGGATACAGTATAAGCTTTTATATTTCTCTCAGAGTAGTTTCTAACGTGTACCAAATCACCCGGGAGCAATAAATTTTTCCCTAAGTCATTGATATCATTCGTACAACCCCAAAATATCATTACCATACCTACAAATCCGATTGCGAATTTGTATTTTGCTGCGATTTCTCTTTTCACCAATGATTTGTTTTAAATTGTTAAACCTATTTCTTACAACACCTTATCATAAAGGTCGTTGTAAGCGTCGATATAGGTATGTTCAGGTTGGTAGTCTAAAAACAATTTCCCGGAGGATTGTATAAATTCTGCTATTTCACTGTTAATTTTCGGACTTCCCTGAATAATGGCATCCGAATACTGAATCGCCATATTGCTAAGGTTAACGTAGCTTGGGTCGTCAACTAATTCGGTATCTTCATTTGTAATGTTATTCATTTTCAATTTATTCCTGAAAGTTGCATCCAATGGTTTTTTAAAATCATCGTTATAAACCGAATAAACTACTTTTGAATTCACAAATAAGGGATCGTCGTTGTAGGCCTTCTTGATGTATAGGGGTACAAGAGAAGTCAGCCAACCTTGACAATGAATTAAATCGGGAGCCCACCGAAGCTTAATTACAGTTTCGAGTACTCCACGGGCAAAGAAAATAGCCCTTTCGTCATTATCAGCGAATTCGTTTCCTTTTGCATCTTTAAAAATATGCTTCCGCTGAAAATAATCTTCGTTATCGATAAAATAGACCTGCATTCGTGCCGATTGAATGGAAGCTACCTTGATAATAAGAGGGTGATCGGTATCGTCAATAATCAAATTCATCCCCGACAATCTGATTACCTCATGCAATTGGTTCCGACGTTCATTCACACTACCATACCTTGGCATAAAAGTCCGGATTTCCTTTCCTCTCTCCTGAATTCCCTGTGGGAGGTATCTGGATTTCTTCGACATTTCTGTCTCTGGAAGATAAGGTGTAATTTCTGATGAAATAAATAAGACTTTCTTCTTTTCCATTTATATCGCCTAAGTTAATTGCGCAAAATTAGTAAAATATCGGCAATATTCAATTCCCGTGGTTTTCAGAGACATTAAAAAACCTTAAGATATTATGAGTGATGTGTTAAAGTTGCTAAATATGTGCAATGTTCCTAAATCTGGTATAAGCCATTGAACTTCTTTCCTTTTTGCATCCATTGCGGTTAGTTAATGTTAAGCTTTCAATTTTTCAAGCTTTATTCAGAAGCTATCGTGTTGAATTATTTATTTACTTTGCAGCCTCATTTTTATACCAAAATGCAGGTAGTAAAACACATTCATGATCTTCAGGCAGTACTGAACATCAAACGGGAACAAGGTTTGAAAATCGGATTTGTCCCCACCATGGGCGCCCTACACGAAGGTCACCTTTCGTTAGTTCAGATAGCAGGCCAACAGGCCAACTTTATTGTTGTCAGTATTTTTGTAAACCCAACACAGTTTAACGACAAAGGCGACCTTGACCGTTACCCACGCAATCTTCAGAAAGATGTCGATTTACTTTCAATCAGTGCCTGCCAGCTTGTTTTTGCCCCCGAACCCGAAGAGATTTATCCTGAACCGGATACCAGGCAATTTAATTTTGGCCAGCTTGAACAGGTCATGGAAGGAAAATTCCGCCCCGGACATTTCAATGGAGTCGCACAAGTAGTGAGCCGATTGTTCGACATCGTTCAACCCGACAAGGCTTTTTTCGGTCAAAAAGATTTTCAGCAATTGGCAATCATCAACGAAATGGTGCGAAAACTGAATTTGGCGGTCGAAATTGTTTCCTGCCCAATTGTCCGCGAAGCCGATGGGTTGGCCATGAGCTCGCGCAACATGCTGCTTAGTACTGAACAACGCAAAAATGCGGTACATATTTCGGCTACTTTATTTGAGGCGGCAAACAAAACCGGCGAATTATCCGTAGAAGAACTTTGTCAGTGGGTCGTTAACCGAATCAACGAAAACGAGTACCTGAACACTGAGTACTTCGAAATTGTTAATGAGATGACTCTTTTACCCGTGAAAAGCTGGGATGAAAATTGCCGCAAAATTGGTTGCATCGCAGTGCATTGCGGAAAAATAAGGCTGATTGACAACATTGAGTTCGGAGTTCGAAGTGCCTAATTTCGGAGTCTATAACTTTAGGCACTCCAAACTTGTAAATAATAGATATTCACTTAGAAATTAATAAAATGATCATCGAAGTTTGCAAATCGAAAATACATAAGGTTACCGTAACCGAAGCCAATTTACAGTACGTCGGAAGTATTACCATTGATCAGGATTTGATGGATGCTGCCAATTTGATTGAGAACGAAAAAGTTCAGGTAGTAAACATCAACAATGGCGAACGGTTGGAAACCTATGTGATTCGCGGTGAGCGTGGCACTGGGGTGATTTGCCTCAACGGACCAGCTGCCCGAAAAGTAACTGTTGGCGATGTGGTCATCATTATGTCGTACGCCCAAATGGACTTTGAAGAGGCCAAAACGTTTAAACCATGGCTTGTATTCCCTGATACCGAGACTAATAGGCTAATTTAGGATCCTCCAAAAGAAGATAAAAAACCTCATCGCTTCCATTAGCAATGAGGTTTTTCTGGTTTTCAAAGGTCACAATAATCTTATTCCGAAGCCTTTTTCAATATGCTGAGAACATTGTCGCTAACGTTTCCAAAGAACGAGATACCTGAAGCTCCATGCGACAAAGCCGTTTTGATGCCACTCTCCAGCTCTTCGTCCGATTTAAAATCAGAAAGAAAAATTCCGGCGTAAAGCGGAAATCTGCCGCATAAAAAGTGAATCCCTTCTTCAACAGCATCGCCAATCCAACTGACCTGTTCCTTATAGAAACCGTGATAAATCATCGGACAAACGCCATCCAAATTCCAGTTGGTCCAATCCTGACGGACGATTCGCCGGGCCACTTCAGGAGTAGGAAATACTGCAGCGGTAATTGCTTTCTTATTACTTTTTGCAATCTCAGCCAGACTGTTCACAATGTTTGTGATCCGGTCGTACCTGAATTTTCGCCACGATAAACTTTGATCGGGATATTGCAGTTCAAGCGGATCAACTCCATGCTCCGCCTTATATTTTGCCCGACACGTTTCGCAATAGCAAAAATCATATTCGGGCAATTCGCGGGTTTGGTCAATTCCGTAATTCTGCCACAAATTAACCGGGAGAATAACATCGCAATAGCGCACATAATCGAGGTGAATTCCGTCAACATAATCTTTTGCCAGAATGTTCTTCACCTGACTTTTCAGGTACTCCTGAACTTCAGGTTTCGATGGGCACAACCAACGATAATAATTCACGTACGGCGGATTCGAGGAACACGACTTGCCGTCGCGACTTACCGCGTACCATTCCGGATGATTGTCAAGCAAATCTTTCTCACCACGGTTCATGGTCCACATCCAACGGTGCGCTTCCAAACCGGCTATTTTTGCCATCCGAAAATGCTTTTCACTGTCTGCTTCAAAAAAAATTCCCCGTATTCCGGACTGAAAATAGCGCTCGTATCGCTCTTTCAAAGACTTTTCCTCTTCTTTTCCATCCGGATTTTCCCAGACCCAATGTTTCAAACCACCCGATAGTTTGGGTTTTGCCGACTCATTTCCGAAAGAAGAGCGATTGCTCATCAATCCAATTCCACCCAACAGAGATGCTTTGATAAAATCTCTTTTCTTCATATTTTAATTTTTTGATAACTATTTCTAATTGGCCATTTGCATCGATTGAAGTGTATTGCATTTGGCTTCAATTCAAGCAAAAATAGAGATATTTTTCCTGAATCGTCCATAGAAATTCATGCAGCGTTCAACATAAAATGACAGATTGAAAAAGATGAATGAGTTATTACTTTAATTGAAACAACAAGTTTTATTACTTTTACAGAAATACTTTTTAAGCATGACGCTCACAGAAATTATTCAGACCAAGATATTTGCAGATGCACAACTGTTTATTCCCGTTTTAAACCGATGGAAACAGGCCGGTGAAACCGTTGTCTTCACCAACGGTTGTTTCGATTTGGTACATCGCGGACACATCGACTCGCTATCGAAAGCAGCCGATTTGGGCGACCGGTTGATCGTTGGCCTAAATTCGGACGTCTCGGTGAAACTGTTGAAAGGCGAAAACCGTCCACTCATTGATCAGCAATCACGGGCAATTCTTTTGGCTTCGTTGCTGATGGTTGATGCCGTGGTTTTGTTTGATGAAGAAACACCCTACGAATTGATCCGGAATGTTGTTCCTGATGTTTTGGTCAAAGGAGCCGAATACCAGATAGAGGAAATTGCCGGATTCGACATCGTTTTGGCAGCCGGAGGAAAAGTTGAACGCATTGACCTGACAGAAGGCTTTTCGACTACCGATCTGATTCAAAAGATAATCAAAGGAAACGGTCATTAGTCATTACTTAATATAATCAGATATTTCCCTAATGACCAATGACTATTGACGATAAACCAAAGACATTGCGAAGATATTTAACATTGAACTTTTAGTGCCTTCGTGGCAAAAAACATACAAATGGCCAAAGTAAAAACCAGTTTTTTTTGTCAGACCTGCGGGGCGCAGTCGCCCAAATGGGTAGGTAAGTGCAATTCGTGCGGCGAATGGAACACTTTCGTTGAAGAAATTGTGGAACGCGAAAGCTCCAGTGTAGCTTCATTTTTAACCGGGACTGGCAATCAGCCTAAGCTTTTGCACGAAGTTTCGTCGGAAAATACGGAGCGGATTGATACCTGTAATCAGGAACTCAACCGGGTTCTGGGCGGGGGATTGGTTCCCGGATCGATGGTACTGATTGGCGGCGAGCCCGGAATTGGCAAATCGACCTTGGTTTTGCAGCTGGCTCTGGACTTGAAGAACAAAAAAATCCTTTACGTTTCAGGGGAAGAAAGCATTCAGCAAATAAAAATTCGGGCTCAGCGGCTTCAGAAGGAAAACCAGAACTGTTACTTTTTGAGCGAAACTTCGCTCGAACACATTCTGGCACAAAGCAAACAGGTTGTTCCTGAATTGCTGATTATTGACTCCATTCAGACTGTTTCAACCGAGTCGATCGAATCGTCGCCCGGGTCAGTCGGGCAAATTCGCGAATGCACCAACGGAATCCTGAAATACGCCAAAGAAAACAATGTGCCAGTGATCCTAATCGGACACATCACCAAAGAAGGTTCGTTGGCTGGGCCGAAAGTGCTGGAACACATTGTTGATACCGTTCTCCAATTTGAAGGCGAAAACCAATACATGTACCGCATTTTGCGTGCGATCAAAAATCGATTTGGATCGACTTCGGAACTCGGGATTTTCGAAATGGGCAATTCAGGGTTGCGCGAAGTTTCGAATCCGTCCGAATTGTTGATCAACCGCGCCCATGAAGGACTGAGCGGTACAGCCATCGCAGCAGCCATCGAAGGAATTCGTCCGCTGCTGATCGAAATTCAGGCACTGGTAAGCACTGCGGCATATGGAACGCCGCAACGCTCTTCTACCGGATTCGATTTACGGCGGCTCAATATGTTGCTGGCAGTTCTGGAAAAACGAGCCGGTTTTAAGCTGGCAACCAAAGATGTTTTCCTGAATATTGCAGGAGGAATCAAGGTCGACGATCCGGCCATCGACTTAACCGTGATCACCGCCATCCTTTCGTCAAACTTCGATTTACCAATTCGGAAAAACATATGCTTTGCAGGTGAAATTGGGCTTTCAGGAGAAATTCGAGCAGTGAACCGGTTGGAACAGCGTATCGCCGAAGCCGAAAAACTGGGTTTCGACAGCATTTTCATCCCCAAAGCCGGAAAGGGGATCAACCTTCAGAAATTTAAAATTGAGATTTTGCAGTTTGACCGCGTGGATTTGTTTTTCAGGCATGTATTTGCAAAAAAAGGCTGATAACTAACCAAATAATTCTTGTTGTTTAGGGATTTTATTTGCTGATTTATATCCTTTATGTCATATGGCACTAATGTGTAATTACCCTGAAATCCATTGATCAAAAACTGTAAGTAAATCACCTAGAGAACAGTGCATTTTCGAGAATTGAGAGTTTTTATGACAATCAGACTTTATTTACAATTTATTAACAATCAGAAAAAGAGACAAATAAATGTCTTTAGTGCTGCAAAACATGTCACTTTCAATTTGTAAGTAATCTGCCGAATATTTATAGTAAAAAGAAAATTCCTTACGTTTTCGTATCGTTTTTGGACTTAAACCCGCTAATTCCCTTTTGATTTTTTTTAAACGGTTTTTCTTCTTATGAAAAACTGATTTTAATAATGTTTTTGTGTGCTGAATTGCCCTTAGATTTGCACCGTTCAGTGTTAGAAAACTCAATTAATGCAATTTAAAACGAAAGAAAATGAAAAAGAGAAATTTGTTTGTTCAATTGATGTTAGTAGTTTTTACGATGATTTCTATTAGCGTTTGGGCTGTTAACGAAGAGTCTTTGAATTCGACTTATAAGATCTCCCCCGATCTGAATTTTAATCCCACTTCCAGCTTTCAGAAAAGTTGGGAAATTGCTTACGGTGAATCAAAAACACCTGTCCATGTTTTCATGAAGGAAACTAAAAAAGGTCAGGAATATCTGGTTCGTACCAAGTACTTCGAGGTGAAATATGTGAATGGTCCTGCTGGTTTTGGTGCCAGGGCAGTAAGTGAAACTGACCGCACGGTAAACGAAGCACTAAATGCTGCCGTATTAAATCAAATCCAACTAAATGGCCAGAAATGTATTAGCGCAGAAGCAATTGAAAACGACAAGGTTTTGGAAATGATCGCCAGCTACCTTCCTGACTTGATCAATGAACAATACAACAGCATCCTGAATTAATCCGATAGTTTAAGATTCAGTGAGCCGCTTCAAGAAATTGAGGCGGCTTTTTTGTTTAGATGTCATATCCTGAAAAGAGATATGTTTGGGTTTGATGATCTGGATCAAGCATGAAAATAGGTTCATCAGAACTCATTTAAACTTCAAAGTACATAACTACTTTGAGATACCATGAGTAAAATATAAACTTGAAAAAAGCCCCCAAACATTCACAAAAATGTTTGAGGGCTTAACCTAATATATTTTCAAAAAAAGTTAACCTGTTTTAAAACTAGTCAAGAAATGAGCAATACTACAGAATCAGCATGGCATCGCCGTAAGTTCCAAAACGGTATTTTTCTTTGATCGCTTCTTTGTAGGCTTTCATCAGGTTATCGTATCCGGCAAAACCGGCAACCATCATCTGAAGGGTTGAAAGTGGCAAATGGAAATTAGTAATCATCCGGTTAGCCACACTAAATTCGTATGGAGGGAAGATAAATTTATTGGTCCAACCTTCGTAGGGTTTTAAGTGTCCTTGGGTAGATACCGAACTTTCGATTGTACGCATTACTGTTGTTCCAACAGCGCATATATTTTTCTTAGCATCACGGGCTGCATTTACAATCTGGCAGGCTTCTTCCGAGATCCAGATTTGTTCAGAGTCCATTTTGTGCTTGGTCAAATCTTCAACGTCAACACTTCGGAAGTTTCCAAGACCCACGTGAAGCGTAACATAGCTGAATTTTACTCCGTTAATTTCCATACGTTTCATCAGTTCGCGGCTGAAGTGCAATCCGGCAGTTGGAGCAGCCACTGCACCCTCATTCTTCGCAAAGATGGTCTGGTAACGATCTTTATCTTCAGGCTGAACGGTACGTTTAATGAATTTGGGAAGCGGTGTTTCTCCTAAACCATAAAGTGTTTTCTTAAACTCATCATATGGTCCGTCAAATAAAAACCTCAAAGTACGTCCTCTTGATGTGGTATTATCAATTACTTCAGCAACCAAAAGGTCGTCTTCGCCGAAATACAATTTATTGCCAATACGGATTTTACGGGCGGGATCGACCAATACATCCCAAAGACGTTGTTCGCGGTTTAACTCACGAAGCAGAAAAACTTCGATTTCAGCACCTGTTTTTTCTTTGTTTCCGTACAAACGGGCAGGAAAAACTTTGGTGTCGTTGAAAATCAATACATCATCGTCTCCAAAATACTCTACAATGTCCTTAAAAATCCGGTGTTCGATCTTTCCGGTCGCACGACTCAAAACCAATAACTTTGACTCATCTCTGTTTGCAGCCGGGTGCAGAGCAATCAATTCTTCAGGTAAATCGTATTTAAACTTTGATAATTTCATATGTTTTTAATTTGTTTTTTAATGGCCATATGGTACTTGCCTGAAAAGTTAAGCTCATGTTCGAGAAGCTTATACATTTGGCCCGTTTCACATATAATTTATGTTAATAAATTTTTAGTCGGGTAATATAAAAATATTTGGCTCTGTAATTACCCGCTTAACAGAACCCCCTTTTACGAACAAGTTTTCAATTAGTTTCAATCGGCGTGAAATTTTCTATGAAATTCTGCACATTCCAGGCATCTTCTAACGTTAAATCGCCAATTCGTGTCCGGATTAAACCCACCAGATAAGCTCCGCTTTGAAGAGCTATTCCTAAATCGCGGGCCAATGCCCTGATATAGGTGCCTTTGCTGCAAACAACCCTCAGCTTAATTTCTTCGCTAGAGAAACTTAGCACCTCCAGTTCGGAAATCGTAATTTTTTTTGGTGCCAGCACCATGTCGCTGCCTTTCCGGGCATGCTCGTAAGCTCTTTTACCTTCTATTTTTACTGCACTGAACAAAGGAGGAATCTGATCGTTTTCTCCGAGAAAACTTTCCAATGTAATTTTCAGAAGTTCCGGAGTAATATGGTCGGTCGGGAAAGTTTCATTTTCTGCCGTTTCCAAATCGTATGATGGAGTTGTTGCCCCAAGCTTAATGGTTGCTACATATTCCTTTTCCTTCGCCTGAATCAGATCAATGTTTTTTGTTTCCTTTCCGGTACAAACAATCATTAACCCGGTTGCTTTCGGATCGAGCGTTCCGGCATGGCCAACTTTCAGTTTCTTCACTCCGGTTTGACGACAAAGAAAGTTTCGCAGCTTCCTGACCAGATCAAAAGATGTCCAATCCAATTCTTTATTAAAGAGAAGTATCTCTCCCTTTTCAAAATCATACTCTTCAATGGATTTGCCCATCGTAAAACGCTTTAAAATAAGTGATTTGTATCAGGAAAACGGATCTGATTTTCAGGCCGCAAATATAGCGATTCGATCAGGATATAACCAAGTTCATATTTAACAAATGCAAATGAAATACTGAAAAACACAGAAGATTAGGGGTGGATGCAATATATGCTTTTTACAAGAATAGAAAAATGTGAATAAAATGCCATGCAACAACATGAAATACAGGACATATCAGAAATATCCCATATTAAACCATTTTAAATAAAAAACTTGTTAACCGATTGTTATTTCTCTGATTTCGGTTTTTTCATAATGGCATAAATCTCGAAAAGAAAGCCAAAAAGAACCACCATTGGAGCTAAAGTAATTCTCCGGAAGCTAAAAATTTCAGGATTGAAAACCGATGGACTGCTAGCTTTTCCGCCTGTCATGAGAAGAAAACCAATCACAATAATGACCAAACCTATAACCATTAATTTCAGGTTTTCCTTGCCCAAGGCAAATCCTTCCATATTATCTAAATCTTTCATTTTTCTATCGTAAAAAATTTGTGTAAATGTAGCTGAAAAGTTCCAAATTACAAGTTCAGGATTTTCATGATACCACTTAGTAATACAATTCGTCGAATTTTATCCGGATAAATTTATTAACAGCCATATAGGTCGAACTCCAGGAGATCAAAACACCCAAAAATAAAACCGAGGCAAACACGAATCCAAAGATTGTAAAATCATCCAAACTGATAATTCCGGTTAGTTCCGAAGCATACGACATCATAAGCACAAACAGTAATACATTAGCAGCCAATGCTCCAATCAAACCATATTTTATGCTTCTCCTGATAAACGGAGCTCTGATGAAGCTGTCGGTTGCACCAACCAATAACATGGTGTTGATTATGAATCGTTGTGAGTAGATTGAAATTCGGATGGTATTGCTAATGAGGGCAAAAAATATAACCAACAAAAGGACGGAGAAAAATACCAGGATAAAACCAATTTTCTGCACATTTTCGTTGATAATCTTAACCATGTCGTGCTGATACGACACCTCTTTTATCTGAGGAAATTCCATTAGCTTTTTTTCAATAACCACCAATTGTTCGGGTGTAGCAAAATCGGCCCGCAACTTTACATCAATCGACGACAGCAAGGGATTGTATCCCAAAAAGCCTGTAAAATCTTCACCCAATTCAGTCTTCAACCTTTCGGCGGCGGTAGCTTTATCAATGTATTCAGCCTCTTTTACAAAATTGGCAGTTTTTAATGATTTCAGCAGATCGGCAATTTCATTCTCCTGAACCTCATCTTTCAAAACCAACGTAAATCCAATGTTTTCACGAACATATTTGGCAAGTCGTTCGGCATTGAGTAATACAACCCCGAGCATACCGATTAGGAATAGAACCATCGAAATGCTGATCGTAGAGGTCAGATATGACCTGAAAATCCGTTTGTTCAGCTTTTGAGGCTGTACTTTGCCTGCCATTATTTTTTACTTTTTTATTTTAAAACTATAGAACAAATATCCGCCAATGGCCAGAAGCAGTAAAACAGAACTAGCCAACGAAACTTTATTTCCCAGGTAATACGAGCTCGGCTCAAACTTAAACTCAACCTGATGTTTCCCGGCCGGAATAACCAATCCACGCAACACAAAGTCTGTCTGGATATGTGGAGTTTCCTTTCCGTCGATAAAGCTTTTCCAACCTTTCGGATAATAAATCTCAGAGAAAACAGCCAACTGCGACCCGCTGTTCACCGAAGCTTCGTATTTCAGGTAATTAGGCTGATATTCAGTAAGTTTTATTTCACCTTCTCCTGAACCAGAACTAAAGCCGCTCAAATCTTTTTCGAAGGTTTTATTCACGATTGCAGTCGATTTCGGATCGAAGCTTTTCATTGCAGTTATTTCCTGGTCGGCACTGTCAACCACTTTAGCTGATTTTACGAACCAGGCATTGCCCAACGCATGAGTATTTGGCAGTGGTGGCTGATTCAAATCGTAGATGTAATATTTCGTGTTCAGCATATTAATTACAGGCAGAAGAGCCATCGCCGAATCAATTGATTCAGGTTTTTGGAACGCGGTAATCAGCGAGCGCATTTCAGGCTCAATAGCGTAACTGTAAAGTTCGTTGTAGCGTTTCATTTTTGCCCCGTGATAACCTCCCAACGATTTATGGAAAAACGAAGTGCGGGCATCAGCCATCGGATTTTGCAAATTGAGAACGCGATAATACAAATCTTTATCTTTCTTAATTTCCTTATCAACCGGCATTTCCTGAAAAGGAACAGCTACTTCTTTTTTCGAAGTGAAGTTATCGTTATTGAAATATTTTTTATTTACCGGCCACATATCGACCAGCACAAGCGCCACCCATAAAACAATAGCATATTGCGCTTTTATTTTGTTGTTCCAGAAGGCCCACAAACCTCCGGCAGCAAGCAATACAAATATGAAGGACCGGAAAGCATCGATGCGAAGCAGGGACTGGCGATCGGCCATTAATGCGTCGATGAGCTGCTGAGGCCAACCCATTTGTAAATACTGAGCATCCGTTTTCCCGGTAAAACTTCCTGCCAGGCTCGGAATTACAGCAAATATCAATGCCAAACCACCGGTAATTCCGAAGGCATATTTCAAGCCTTTCATAAATTCAGCATCGCTGATTTTGCGCTGATAAACTTCTTTAATAGCAAGTGCGCCAAGCAATGCCATGGCAAATTGCTCAATAACAATGATATTTTTAACATCCCTGAATTTATTGTATCCCGGGAAATAATCAAGCATGATGTTGGTCAGAAAAGAGAAATTCTTTCCGAGCGACAACAGCAACGAAAAGGCGAACACAGCAACCAGCCACCATTTGTCTTTGCCTTTCACAAGAAAGATTCCGAGCACAAAAAGGAAGCACAAAACAGCTCCGAAATAGAATGGGGCACCTGAAATCGGCTGACTTCCCCAATACATCGGCAGCCCGCTTTCAACCATTTTTTTTGCTTTGTCGGCTCCCTGGGCCCCGGCTAAAAATTTATACGACTCGGAACTTGTAGTTAAAGGTTCGCTCATGCCGCCACCCTTGAAACGTGGGATAAACGCAGTCATGGCCTCCCCCAGATCGTAGCTGTAATCCAGTATGTATTCTTTATCGAGTCCGCTCGATTTGTTTTCGTTATTCAGGCTTAATTCAGACTGGCTACGGATTGAAAACTTACCATATTCGTAAGTGGTGTACAAACGCGAGAAATTGGTGCCCACAGCAAATAAAACAGCAATCAATAAAAATCCGGCGGTTTTAGAAAAATCCGGCAGCGTTTTTTCCCTGACAGCATAAACCAGATAAGTAATTCCGATGATCAGGGAAAGGATTGCGGCATAATAGGTCATTTGCAGGTGATTGGCACTTAACATCAGCGACAAGCCAATGGCCGCCATTAAACTTCCGCCTATTTTATTTTTCTTGAAGGCAACCAGAATTCCGGCTACAACGAGCGAAGTATAAGTTAGTGCATGAGCCTTGGTCAAGTGTCCGGTGACCATTACCACAAAAGTGAAAGTCATAAAACCATAAGCTAAACTGGCAGCAAACGCAGTCCATACACCAATATCCAACAAAATACAAAGCAAGAAAAAGAACGAAAAGCTCAGGGTCAGAATCATTACTGGCTGAGAGATTGCAGTAATCGACTTCTGTATCGACGACAGGATTTCTCCGGAATAAATGGTCGAAGTCAGGTAGGCAGGCATTCCCGAGAACATGTTGTTCGACCAAAGGGCTTCTTTTCCGGTTGCATTACGGTAATCAACAATTTCTTTCGACATGCCCTTAAACTGAGCGCCATCTGAGCTTTGCAGCCTTTTACCTTCCAAAACAGGCGAAAAATAAATAACGCTTATAACCAAAAACAGAACGACAGCAAGGATATAAGGTCCCGATTTACGAAGGAGGTTTTTTGTATCCATATTATTGACAAGTGTAATTTTTAAATTCGTATTTTCGTGCGAAGCAAAAATAAACCTTTTTAAGGCAATAACTAAAATAAATGGGTGTAATTAAAAGGCAAACAATTAAGGGCTCAATTTACTCTTATCTGGGTGTGGCTCTTGGATTCCTTTACACAATTCTGTCGATCAAACTACTCTCTTCAGAACAAATCGGACTTACGGCTATTTTGGTTGCCGTTTCGGCAATCTATTCACAATTCTCAACACTCGGATTCACGAAGGTGATCGAACGCCTTTTTCCGTATTTCAGGGATAAGGACCACAATCACAATGGTTTTGTATTTTTAACCTTGGCCGTTGGAATGGCAGGTTTTGTCGTTTCGCTTATCACCTTTTTCATCCTGAAACCTTACATCATTGAAAGTAATCAGGCAAAATCACCACTTTTGGTTCAATACATCTGGTATCTGATTCCACTTATCTTTTTCCGGATGTTCTCGGTAATGCTCGATACCTATAATAAAATGCTTTTCGATGCAACAACCGGATCAATTTTAAGCGATTTTGTTTACCGGGTAGGCACCCTGGGCATGCTTGGGGCATTTTTCCTGAAGTGGATCAATTTTTCACAATTTGTATTCGGCTTTGTATTTTTCCTCAGCCTACCGGCAATTTATCTGGTGGGATTGCTTATTTACCGGAAACAATTTAATGTTCAGCCAAAGCTTGACTTTATCAAACCCCCACTCCGGAAAGAAATGGTCAGCCTTTCGGTCTTTGGTATAATTGGCGGATTGAGCAGCGTTGCACTCAAGCAAATTGATACCGTCATGCTAAACAGTTATACTGATTTGGCCATGACAGGTAAATATTCGATCATATTCTATTTCAGCACCGTAATCCTGATCCCAAGTGTAGCGCTTGGTAAAATTTCTTCGACCATTATTGCCGATGCATGGAAAAACAAGGACATGGATACCATCGCCGACATTTATTATAAAAGCAGCATCAATCAGCTTTTTGCCAGTTTGTTGCTGTTTGTGCTTGTGGCCGCCAACTTGCAAAACATTATTCATCTGCTGGGCCCCGGATACATTGGTACTGAATGGGTAATTATCCTGATTTCACTTTCAAGCCTGATTGTTTCTTCCACTGGGTCGAGTGTGCAGATCATAGGCACCTCGCATAAATACAAAATACAAACTTATTCGCTGGGCGTGCTTGTGGTGCTGGTCGTTATTTTCTATATGATCTTTATCCCGATCTGGGGAATGGTTGGCGCAGCATTTGGTTCGTTGCTGTCTGTTGCAGGAGCCTCTCTTCTACGTGTTTTCTACCTTCAGCGAAACATGAAACTATTTCCATACAAGCTAACTCATCTGAAATGCGTAGCCATCGGAATTCTGGCTTTTGTCGCCGGAAAAATCATTCCTGTAATGGATAATTTCCTGATTGACCTGATCATCCGCAGTTCAGTTATCAGTGTAGTATTTATTGGGTTATGTTACCTGCTTCATATTTCAGGCGATTTAAACCAGATTGTAAATAAATTTCTGAAACAAATCCGAATCATTCGTTAATCCTGTATCCGGCATAAAACTTATCCCCGAAGTTTTCTATTTTTTGTCCGGGCTCATCCAAACGACTTTTTGTTCCGATTGGTGTTCTTGTCCGATAATGTTACGGTACAATTCCGGTCTTCTGGCCTGAATGTAGCGAAACCCTCCGGCCTGAGTGAGTTTTTCAGGCGTGAGAACGGCCGTTGCGAATGAGTCATCAAACGAACGGCATTCGGCCAGGGTATCGCCAAACGGATCGACAATCATGGAGCACCCATTTTTAAGCTGGTCATCGTCCATCCCAATCGGATTCGAAAAAACGGCATAAACAGCATTGTCGTAAGCTCGGGCAGGGAGCCATTTCATCAGCCAGCCGCGGCCTTTCATCCCGTCAAACTCCAATCGCAACGAAGTAGGGTCGACCTCTCGATTTTTCCAAAGTTTGGGATCAACAAAACCTGCTCCCGGTCGGGTTGAGGGCGTACACATCGTAACATGTGGCATAAAAATAATGTCGGCACCCAGTAATTTGGTTGCTCTTACATTTTCGATGACATTGTTGTCGTAGCAAATCAGGATTCCACATTTCCAACCTTCCAGATCGAAAACGCAATAACTATCGCCTGGCAACAAATAAGGATTTATAAAAGGATGCAGTTTTCTGAATTTAGCCACCAACCCGCTTTTATCAACGCAGATGTATGCTTTGTACAGATTGTCGTTTTCGTCTTTTTCAAAAAGCCCTGCCAGAACGACAATGTTGTGTTTTCGGGCAATTTCGGTAAGTCGTTGCGTGCTTTCTCCATCCGGAATAAACTCGGCCAGATCAAGCATTTGTTCTTTTGAAAGTTCCCGAGCAAAGGTGTATCCGGTTACCGAACATTCATGAAACGCAATGACCTGGGAGCCTTCCTGTGCTGCCTTTTGGGCAAGCTCATCAATAACTCGCAGGTTGTAAGCCTTGTCTCCACTTCGATTTTCAAATTGGGCAGTCGATATTTTCAGATTTTCCATACCTCTCTCGTTTATAGTTTACCAGTCAAAGTTAATCTGAAAAGAACAGATTCGTGAAAAAACTATATAGAACATTTCCGTACTTTTGACACAACAGAAATCGAATTGAAATCATGCTGCAATTAGGAATCATTCTTCAGGCCCGGACCGGATCGACACGAATGCCCGAAAAGGTTATTCATCCGTTTTTTCAGGAGCAATCAATTTTGGATTTGCTGCTCGAAAAAGTTAAAAAACTCGGGTCCCCGGTGGTGTTGGCAACTACGGTTAACTCTTCCGACGACCGGATTTGTGCGTTGGCAGCAACCCACAACGTTCCAGTTTTCAGAGGATCGGAAAACGATGTACTCGACCGGTTTATTCAGGCTGCTCAAGTATTCGGCTTCAGCAAGATTATTCGCGTTTGTGCCGATAATCCGTTTCTGGATTTGTCTGGGATGAAGGATATAATTGCTGAATTTGAAAAATCGGATGCTGATTACCTGAGTTTTCAACTGGCCGGAAACAAACCTTCGATACTTACCCACTTTGGTTTTTGGACCGAAGCTGTCCGCCTTGATGCGCTTGAAAAGGCGGCTGGTTTAACTTCCGAAAAGTTGTACCACGAGCATGTTACCAATTACATTTATGGCAACCCGGTACTGTTCAATGTTCAGTTTATTCAGGCCGATGAGTTGGTGTTTTCGCGCACCGATATCCGCATGACGCTTGATACTCCGGAAGATTTTGAGATTCAAAAAGAAATATTTGCTGCAATCAGCAAGGAAAACCCTAATTTTGGTATTCCGGAAATCATCAGCTGGCTCAATCAGCATCCTGAAGTTTTAGAGGTGATGAAACGGGAAATACTAAAAAATCAAAAATAGAATGACAAAATCAACCTATATTATCGGCGAGATCGGCCAAAATCACAACGGTGAAGTAGAAATTGCCAAAAAACTGATCGACGTAGTCACAGAACCCGTTGTTGATTATCTGTTTGGGCAAAAGCTGATGCCCATGAACGCGATAAAGATGACCCGCCGCGATTTGAATGAAGAACTTTCGGCTTCAGAAATGCACCGTCCATACGATAATCCCAACTCATTCGGAAAGACTTACGGAGAACATCGTGCCTGCCTTGAGTTGAACGACGAGCAGCATTTCGAAGTGTATCAATATGCCAAATCGAAAGGGCTCGAAGTAGTTGAAACCTTGTGTGCCAAAGGTTGCCTGTCGATGTTGAAATTGTTTATTCCCGATCGGCTGAAAGTGGCATCGCGCGATTTGACTAACCTTCCGTTGCTTGAAGCCATGGCGGAAACTAAAATTCCGATTATCTTTTCGACCGGGATGACCGGCAAAAAAGAACTCGACGATGCGCTTGAAATCGTCACCAAACAGCATTCGAATATCAGTATTCTGCACTGTTTGTCGCAATATCCGTCAGAATATCAGAACATCAATTTACTTACTATTTCGTACCTGAAGGAACAGTACCCGCAATTTACAATCGGTTATTCCGATCATTCCATCGGGATTTTGATGCCGGCAGTTGCCGTAGGAATGGGTGCCGAGATTATCGAAAAGCACATCACCCTCGACCGTAACATGAAGGGTACCGATCATCGCGGATCGCTTGAGCCAAACGGAATCTGGCGTATGGTGCGCGATATCCGGAATACGGAATATGCCATTGGTGAATATGGAATGTTCGTAAACGATCAGGTGCAGGCCACCCGTGTAAAACTTGAACGCTCCATTGCGACATCGCGCAATATCGCTCCCAGAGAAATAATTACTGAAGATGATTTGCATTTGCTCAGTCCTGGCGATGGTTTTAAATGGGCTGAAAAAGAGAATGTTGTTGGTAAAAGAGCGTTGGTTTCAATACCGGCAAACGAAATTATTTATCCTGAAATGCTTGAAAAATGAAAATAAAATTGGTGTTGACTGACATTGACGGAGTTTGGACTGACAGCGGAATGTATTACGACCAATCCGGTAACGAGCTGAAGAAATTCAATACCTCCGACAGCGCTGGCGTGGTTTTCCTAAGGTTGCTCGAAATTCCGATGGGAATCATCACCGGCGAAAACACGCAAATTGTTCAACGCCGGGCCGATAAATTGAAAATCACCCGTCTTTATATGGGAGTGATGAACAAGCTGGAAGTAGCTGAAAAACTCTGTGCTGAATTACAAATTTCACTTCAGGAGGTAGCTTTTATTGGCGACGATTTGAACGATGCGATGCTATTAAAAGCAGTTGGATTTAGCACCATTCCGTCCAATGCCCCAGCTTATATGGAAAAATACGCCAAAATCAGGCTAAACAAATGTGGTGGTGATGGAGCTTTCCGCGAGTTTGTTGAATTGCTGCTCGAAAAAGAAAACCTGCTCGAAACTGCCATCGAAAAATACATCGAAGCTACTCAACGGAAGTAATCGCCTCAATACACCTTTCGGCAACTTTCCCATCAATCCGGTAAGCGTATTTCTGAATAAACGAATCGTATTTTGCACGATCAATTTTCAGGGTTCCACGGAAAATTCCGGAGAGAATTCTTGCCATACTATCCGCATCGGTTGCCTGAAAAGCCACGCCCTCAGCAGCATATCCCATAATGTCCTGTTTCAGATGATCGAGAATGACCAATGGTTTGTGGAAATAAACCGTTTCGGTGCCAACCGTCGAAAAACAGGTAATCAGCACGTCGCACGAAGCGATCAACTGGTATAAATCGGAGGTTTTGTCTATTGTGTAATTTCGGCACCCTGCTTTGGCCGCAATGTCAGAATAGTATCCTGAATCAGCAAATTCACGAGGATGAAGTTTGACGATTAGTTGAGTGTTAGGCAATTTTTGTGCAGCATTAAATACATCGAATGCGGCCTGGTACCTCAATTCAGGATCGCGCTGAGGCTGCGAGGCAAAAACGATCCGTTCAGCAGGATTAATCTGTTTCTGACTTTCGGCTTTCGCCAAAACCGGTATAATATCAGTTCTTATCTGACCAACCGAAACGACCGAACCGCTTGGGTAATTGCCTTTTTCAATCAGAAATTCCTCCCAGTATTTTCCCCAGGTAAGCGTCAAATCGGGCATTACCCGGTTTTTTCGATCATTTTCAGTATAGAGATAAGCCGGATGCAAATCGTGCATCGTACCGTGCTGAAGTCCAATGGTTTTTATTCCGCAGAATTTGGCTGCATCCAGAATCGATTTGGTTAGCGGACTGTTTTCGTCGCCGGCAATCACAGCCTTTAATCCGGAATTGGTAAAATATTTTCGGGCGGCAAAGTAACGGAACAGGAAAAATCGGGACGATGAATCGAGCGACTGAAAAATTTCAAGGATCAGTTTTTGAGGCAACGAAAGCTCGGTTTCGCGTACTTTCGGATAAGCCGAACGCAGCGACTTTTGAGCTTCACGGGTTGATTTTCGGACGCCTTTACTCAGCAATCCTGAAATCATAAAGCCTTCAATAAATATTTTGCGCCGATGGTTTAACGATGACCGGAACTGCTTTTTCGAAAATGAATAGTCTGATTTTCCCTTGGCTTTTGGCATCAAGATTTCGGTCAGCAAGGCAAAGCGCCCGTCGAGTTCTGCAATCAGGTATTCGAGTATGTGATGCCCCTGCTTTGTCTTCAGGGTTTTCTTATCCATCACGGTCGAATATTTTTCGGTCATGTATAGCAAGTATTCCGGCTTCTTTTTCGACGAAAACAAATAGCTCAGAAAACGGATTTTGAGAAGGACCAAATAGCTGAACAGAATCCTGAAATTTAAAGGAGCTTCTGTTTCGAGCTCCGGAAAACGGAAATCGACTTCAGGAAACAGTTTTTTTAGAGGCCTCGCATCGGGGTTGATGAACCAGCAATGTTCTTCAAAAGTGTCAAACTTCTGTTGAAGGGGTTTCAAAAAGTACATCAGGTTGCGTACAGCAAAATACACCCTGAATTTATGGTAGTGCCAAACACTGGCCGTATCAATGCTGAAAAGTTCGGCTATGGTTTGATTACCAACCGACAGATCGCCAAATTGAAGGACCTCGCTCATCATGCTGTAATTGATCGCCTTTTTGTCTTCAGGATTGGAGGCAATTCGTTGGACAAAATCAGGAAGGCCATTTCCCGAGAAAGCAAATATCGGCGAACCGGATTCGGCCAATTGTTGAATCTCTTCAATTTCGGATTCGGAAAGTGGCCGATTTATGATAACAGTTTTGGTCATCGGTTCAAATTTTAGACTCAAATAATTGGGCGATCTTTCGGGTCAGTTCTTTCCGCGAATACTGGTTTGCTTGGTCGGTTATGATTGTTGTCTTCGGGAGAACCAATTTCTCCTGAATGAACTGAAGTATCCCTTTCGAATCGCTGTAATCGAATAGTTTCCCGCATTTGGTCTCCTCAATGATCCTGGCAAGATCGCCATCTGTTGGGCCAATGGCCAGAATAGGTTTTTGTGAGGCCAGGTACTCAAAAAACTTTCCGGTAAGGATTCCCTGATTGTTCTTCACTTTGGGTATAACCAGCAAAAGCAAGTCGGACCTGAACAGATATTCAATGGATTTGATATGGTCGACGTAACCAACCAACTCGATTTCAAGTCCGGTTAACCTAAACTTGTTTTCAACCGAAGGCGGAACTTTACCAACAAAACGAATCAGTAATTGCGATTTCAGATGATCGTCCAAACTATTGATTGCTTCCAGAAATGAATCCACATCGTAAGCCTCGGAAATAGTGCCGGTATAGGTAATAATCCTTTTTATCTCGGTTGGTATATTGCTTATACTGAAATCTTCCTCGTCGAACCCATTCGGAATAACTGTGGTTTTGGCAGCAATCGGCAAATTGCTCTTGTCAGCAAAAATACGCTTCACATCTTCACTCACGGTAATTAGCACATCGGCCTTTTCAACCACTTTCTGCTCGTAGTTTTTATCTATGCGTAGGGCCAGTGCGGTATGCTTAAACTGAGTGTAGTAATAAATATCGGTCCACGGGTCGCGCAAATCGGCAATCCAACGGATGTTGAATTTTTGTTTCAGTTTGAACCCAATCAATTGGGTTGAGTGCGGTGGACTTGTTGTCACCACTGTTTCGATTTTGAATTCGCGGATTAGTTCAGCCGCCTTTTTCAGCGCATATTTGTTCCACCCTTTCCGGGGGTCGGGTAACAGAAAATTGCCTCTCAGGAATTTTGAGAATTTCAGAAGTAAGCCCTCTTTCGATTCGTTGGCGAAACCTCCGTACGGAACTTCCTTTTTCCCGGAAACGAGTTTGTATAAATTATAAAGTTCGAAGCTTTTGGTGGTATAAACCAAACAATCGGAGCCAACCTCTTTTGAAAGGCTCTCATCGCGTTGCGGATAGCTGGCATATTTCGGATCAACAGTCAGAATAATGGGTTGCCAGCCCAGTTCGGGCAGGTACTTGGCAAATTTCAGCCACCGCTGGACTCCTGCCCCACCTGATGGCGGCCAATAATATGTGATAATTAAGACCTTTTTCATGATAAACTAAGAAAGAGAACCGTCAATTGGGTAAAGATAATTTATTTCCAAATTTAATCCCCACGACAAGAAATTACGAAACAATCATTTTCGTGTAAAGCCAATCAAATTTCTCCAACAATTTCATGTGTAAAGCTAAAAAAGCCATTCCTGAAATTCAGGAATGGCCTCTAACATTGATATATGAAATCAAGTCAATCTATTTTTAACCTTTTCTCTTTTAACCCAAAATTGACCGATCTACTTAAAAAAATTGTTCATGGCTTTGAGACAACTTATTTGTAATTGTTTTACAAAACATGTGCCAAACAGCCATCCGATCAAGTTCAATTTTTCAAGAAAAAAGATTTTTCCCCTTCAGCAAATTTCGGGTTATATTTTCCCGATTGTATGAATAAGTAAATCAATCACATGACTTACATTCTCATTGAAAACCTTGAGGACATCGCCCCAGGTAACCGGAGCTTCATCGGTCTTCCAGCAATCGTAATCGGTACTCATAGCAATGGCGGCATACGGAATTCCCATCTCGTTAGCCAAAATGGCTTCAGGAGCCGTTGACATATTGATTACATCAGCTCCCCACAAACGAAACATATTCGATTCGGATCGGGTCGAAAACCGGGGTCCCTCAATGGTTACAACAGTTCCTTTTTCAAAAATCTTCATACCTAATTCACGGGCTGTTTCAATGATCCTGGACCGGAGATAATTATCGAAAGGGTCAGCCATCGGAGTATGTTTCATTTCGCGTGGCTCAAACGACTCGAAAAAAGTCACCGCACGGTGGCGGGTAAAATCGATGAACTGATCGAGTACCACGAAATCGCCGCGTCCAATTTCCTGTCGTAGACTTCCGCAAGCCGTAGTTGCGACAATGTGTGTGCAACCAATTTCGCGGATCGCCCAAATGTTTGCCCGGTTATTTACCTGCGTTGGCGGAATGGTATGCTGGCGGCCATGGCGCGACAAAATCACAACTTCCTGTCCGTTAATCACTCCGCATTTAAAATCGGAAGTTGTTGATCCATAAGGCGTATCCACTTTTAGCTCAGTCGCATTTTTCAGGATAGCTGGATTTTCTAATCCTGAGCCGCCGATGATGGCAATTTTAGTCATTTTGATAACGATTATAGATTTTGATAATTTGCGTTGTTGCTTCTTCCAGAGTTTGCCCAAAGGTCAGGATTCCTTCGCGATGGCCTCCCATTACGATAATTTTTTCGTCATTCACGGCCAATTCAGCGGCCAACGCACGAACCGCTTCTGCCATTTCAGGTGTTCCATATTCAATTTCTCCGGAAGTGGTTGGATAATGATTCAGGAGTTTTTCCCACAACCGCAGGCAATGCACATGAACAACAGCGCCAACTTCAGGAAGCGCTTCGTAAACCGCGGCATGAGTCAGGCTTTCGGCCGAAGCTTTGGTTAAGCCTTGACACGAAATGGAGTTATCGGCAAAATTGGATGCAGAAACCAGTGCATAATGAGATTGATCAAGTTTGGCAAACTGTCCGGTTGCACTGCCGGTAATTAGAAATGAACTTCCTTCCGTTCTGACGGAGATATTTCCGAAACCAATTCCATCCGGATACATTCCGATTAGACCAAGTTTGTAAAGGCTCGAACGTTCCTTTTCAAGCGCTAAAAACATCTCCTCTGAAACCTGAATTTCTTCGTTCTCCCAATGGCAGTGAAATTTAATGTATCCCTCAGTCATTTTTCAAGCCCCTTTCTGGAAAAAGTTCTAAAATTCCTTCTCTTGTTGCTTTACAGACTCCGCGTTCTGTAATTAAACCAGTTACCAATCGGGCAGGCGTAACATCGAACCCATAATTTGCTACCGGGCTATTCTCCGGAATAATCCGAAATTCATGTACCTGACCATCCAACAAACCTTCCATCATCAAGACCTCCCGGCCATCGCGCTGTTCGATCGGGATTTCGGCCACGCCGTCGTTCAAGCTCCAATCAATCGTCGTTGATGGCAAGGCTGCATAAAACGGCACCTCATTGTCAGCAGCAGCCAAGGCTTTCAGGTAAGTTCCTATTTTGTTGGCCACATCGCCGTTCAAAGTGGTGCGGTCGCTGCCAACAATGACCATATCCACCATTTGGTGCTGCATCAAATGTCCGCCGGCATTATCAGGAATCACCGTGTGAGGAATTCCGGCCTCACCCAACTCCCAGGCAGTTAAACGCGCCCCTTGGTTGCGCGGACGGGTTTCATCCACCCAAACATGCAGTGGAATGCCAGCTTCGTGAGCCAGATAAATAGGGGCAGTTGCGGTCCCGAGCTCCACGCAAGCGAGCCGTCCGGCATTGCAATGCGTCAGAATTTGAACCGGTTCGTCCTTCTTATTTTTACTGATTGATTTAATCAGTTTCAGGCCGTGGAGTCCAATATTTTTACTGAATCCGATTTCGCGTTGCCTGAGGTTTTCGGCATAATCAAACAGCAATTGTATATTTTCCGAAACCGCTTTCTGATCCGAAATCACAGAAAAAGCCTCATCGACCGCAAAAGCCAGATTAATAGCTGTTGGACGCGATGATTTCAGCCAATCAGCGGCACGTTGCATTTCTACCGTAAAATCAGTTCCTGAAAAATTCAGTGCCGCCAAATACATTCCATACGCAGCGGTAACTCCAATCAACGGCGCCCCGCGTACAATCATATCAGTAATAGCAAACCTCGCCTCATCTAAAGTTCGGATTTCAACAATCAGGTTTTGAAATGGCAGGTAGCGTTGATCGATGGTCTCCACCAGATTCTTCTCTTTATTATATCCTATTGTTTGCGGGTTTCCCATGTGCGTTGCATTTTTTCTCAAAGATAAGAGATTAAAGGCCTCCCCCAAACCCCTCCGAAAGAGGGGGAGAAAGAATCGATATTCAGAGATTTTTATTTTGACATTCAGAATAAAATGTTTGGAATCTTCATTTTTCTGCTCCCTTCTCTCAAGGAGAAGGGTTGGGGATGAGGCTTTTTTTTCTGACTTTTGTGGACTTCAAAATTGAACATCATGGAAATGCTGAATGGAATCCGGAATATAATTTTTGACCTTGGCGGAGTTTTGCTGAACATTGACCCGAAAAAGACAATCGAGGCTTTCGGGAAACTGGGAATGGAACAGTTAGTTGGCGACAAGGGCCTTTCGTACGATCATGAAATTTTCTATCGGATGGAACAAGGCCAGATTACATCCGACGAATTCCGTAAAGGTGTTCTTGAACTTCTCCCCAAACCAGTTTCGTTTCAGGAAATAGATGCCGCCTGGACGGCCATGTTGCTCGACTTTCCGGCCATCAGGGTTGAGTTGGTGAAAAATCTCCGGAAAGATTTTAAAATCTATCTTTTCAGCAATACCAACGCCATCCATGTCGAGAAATTCCATGCTATTTTCAGAAACCAACATGGATTTGAAGTTTCTACATTATTCGAGAAAGATTTTTATTCCAACGAAATCGGCTACCGCAAACCTTCTCCAGAATCGTATCAGGAAATTATTCAGTTATCAGGAATTAATCCAAAAGAATCATTATTTATCGACGACTCACTACCCAATGTAGAAAGTGCTGTAGCTTCCGAACTGAAAGGATTCTGGCTAGAACCCGGACTGAAAGTGGAAGAAATATTTCGGGAATACTTGTAAAGAATGTTCAGTTTTCAGTCTCAGTTCTCAGAAAAGCAAGTTCGTTAACTGCTAACTCGTTAACTGCTAACTGCGACTGCCAACTTTTTAAGCTTCGCGGTCTTTCCAGTCGCCATTTTCGCGAATAAGTGCTTCGAGTTCCTCAACCGCCTGTTCAAATGGGATGTGCCGTTTGATGAGTTGCTGTCCTTTGTAAAGGTTCACGTTTCCGGGACCGGCACCTACAAAACCGTAATCCACATCGCCCATTTCGCCCGGACCGTTTACTACGCAGCCCATCACACCAATTTTTAAATGATCGAGATGATTGAAATGAGCCTTGATCTTGATGGTAGTTTCGTGCAAATCGAACAAAGTACGGCCACAACCAGGGCATGAGATAAATTCAGTTTTGGTCAGTCGCATCCGGCTTGCCTGAAGGATGGAGAAACTAAGGTCTTTCAGGTCGGTAAACGTAATTTGTTCCGATTCGTTGGTAATGCAAATGCCGTCGCCGTATCCGTCAATCAGTAAACCGCCCAAGTCGGCAGCGGCTTTTATCTGAAGGTTTTCGAGATAACGTTCATTGTATTTCCTGAAAATCACCACTGGAACTTTCCAGATGTGTGATTCCAGCGTCATGAAGAAAGCACGAAGATCGGCGAATGGATTCCGGCTTAAACTTTCCAATATCAATATGGTTTTCCGGGTCTGTTTTAGCTTGGTGATAATCTCCGGATTTTCATTCATGAAATGATCAAATTCCTCTTTGTTGGTGCGAATAAACTTGGTTTGTCCCCAATGAGAACCTCCAAACAAATATTCTTCGAGCGTGAGTACCGGATAGGAATTTCCCTCCAAATCGAGCACTTCGTGATTATTAAAAAAATACTCCGGAATTTGTTTCCCGCGTAAAGGAAGAATTTCGGAAAGCGTACGGCCACGTAGATCGGCCATAACAACCGGCAAATTCTTATCACCCATCTTCAAAACCGGTCGAACGGAACGCCTTTCGTATTCAAATGGATTAATCTGCGCAAAAAGCGGAGCCTTTATCTGTTTATGATTTTTGTATGTTTCAATGTGGTTGATCAGCTTTCGAGCCACTGAAATCTCATTTTCAGGAGCTTCGGTCAACGAAACACGAATCGTATCGCCAATTCCGTCGGCCAGTAATGCACCAATACCAACTGCCGATTTGATTCGTCCGTCTTCGCCTTCGCCAGCTTCGGTAACGCCCAGATGAAGCGGATAGCTCATTTCTTCGAGCCGCATTTTGTAGTTCAGCAAACGAACGGTATAAACCATGGCGCGGGTATTGCTCGATTTGATCGAAATGACCACATTGTCGAACTCCTGTTTCTGGCAAATGCGTAAAAATTCCATAACCGACTCCACTATTCCTGCAGGGGTATCTCCGTATCGGCTCATAATCCGATCTGACAGAGAACCTTGATTCGCCCCAATCCGGAGTGCCGTATTGGTTTCTTTCAGCATTTGGAGAAAAGGCACAAAGTGTTCTTCTATTTTCTGGAGTTCAGCCTTATATTCGTCGTTGGTATAAAGCTGGTGTTCAAATTTGGCTCGTTTATCGTAGAAATTCCCTGGGTTAATCCTGACTTTGAATACATATTTTGCAGCTATTTCAGCTAAATGCGGATTAAAATGAATATCCGCAATCAACGGATTTTCAAATCCTCTGGCCACCAGTTCACTTTTGATATTTTTAAGGTTTTCAGCATCAGCAACACCCCGCACAGTTACCCTAACCATATCTGCACCAGCTTTAATGATGCGGATAATCTGCTCAACCGTGGCTTCGGTGTCGCTCGTATCAGTATCCGTCATCGACTGGATGCGGATCGGATTTTGATCTCCAAGCAATACTCCTCCTATCCGTACCAACGATGTTTTCTGCCGCTGATACTTCGTCAAATCCTCTATGTAGTTAAAGTTCTGATCCTTCATTTGCCATGTATTGGGGGCGACAAAGTTAATTTAAAGTTAATAAAAATGAAAAGTAAATGGCCCATATTTAAACCGAGTCAGGTGACGAAACTAATAAAAATAATCCAGAGGAGTCCCTTTTCGAAAAGCTCATTTGGTAATCAGTAGAAATCTTTACTTTTGACTGACCAAAATCAGGATAAAATGACCATCAAAATAGAACAGGTAAGCAAGTTTTACGGAAGCCAGAAAGCGCTTGACCAGGTTTCGTTTGAAATTGGGACCGGCGAATTAGTCGGATTTTTAGGCCCCAACGGCGCCGGAAAATCTACGCTGATGAAGATTATCACTGGGTATCTTTCATCAGACGGCGGAAGCGTAACCATCAATGGCGAAACCGTTGAAACAAATAATGTTTCTATCCGCTCTCAAATTGGTTATTTGCCTGAAAACAACCCACTTTATACTGATTTGTACGTGCGCGAATACCTCGAAATGGTGGCTGGATTTTATCAGCTTCAGGATAAAAAAGAACAGGTTGCGAAGATGGTAGAACTCACCGGACTCAAAACCGAACAGCACAAGAAAATAGGAGCACTTTCGAAAGGATACCGGCAGCGCGTTGGATTGGCTCAGGCACTCATCCACGATCCGGCGGTTCTGATTTTGGATGAACCTACTACCGGACTTGATCCCAACCAATTGGAAGAAATCAGGCAGCTGATCCGGACAATTAGTGCGAACAAAACAGTGATGCTTTCGACCCATATTATGCAGGAAGTTGAAGCCATTTGCAGCCGGGTAATTATTATCAACAAAGGGATCCTGGTGGCTGATGGCTCTATCGATCAACTCAAGGGCGGACAATTTGCTCAAAAACAAACAGTGCTGGTTGAGTTTGATAAATCACCCAATTTAGAAATGCTCCGGAAAATTCAGGGTCTCCGGAAAATTGAACCAATTAATGCAACTACATTCGTTGCCGAATCGGATGGCAGCACCGATTTACGGCCTGCACTTTTCCATTTCGCAGTTCAGAATCAACTTGTTCTGCTTTCGTTGAAAGAACAACAACAAAGCCTTGAAAACGTATTTCAGGATCTGACCAAGTAGTAATCCGAACCAGTTTGCAAAACCAATAAAATATTGACAATTCACCATACTCATACATTTACAAATGCCAAATAGCGAAATAATATTAATCAGCATATCGGGCGAAGATAAACCCGGAGTAACTTCTTCTGTTGCTGAAATTCTTGGAAAATATGATGCCACTATTTTAGACATCGGACAAGCCGATATACATCACACTTTATCGTTGGGAATCCTTTTCAAAATGTCGGATAACGCCCAATCGGGTCATATCCTGAAAGAAGTGCTTTTCAAATGTTCGGAACTAAATGTAAATGTGCGCTTTACTCCCGTAACACCCGAACGCTATACCAACTGGGTTGGCCGACAGGGTAAAAGCAGATATATTGTAACGATACTCGGGAAAGTAATAACCGCCAAACAGCTGTCGAAAGTAACAAAAGCCGTTTCGGATCAAAACTTAAATATCGACTCTATTAAACGATTAACAGGTAGGCCTAGTTTGGAAACCGCAGACGAAAATGCCGTACGGTCGTGCATCGAATTATCGGTGAGGGGCGAGTTGCTTGACAAGAACCTGCTTTCGGCGCAATTTCTGGCCTATTCAGGGGAGCTGGGCATCGATATTTCGTTTCAAAAAGACGATATGTTCCGCCGCAACCGACGGTTAATTTGCTTCGATATGGATTCGACACTGATTAAAACCGAGGTGATCGACGAGCTTGCGGATCGGGCTGGAGTTGGCGAACAAGTACGAGCCATTACCGAAGCAGCCATGCGGGGTGAAATTGATTTTTCGGAAAGTTTTGAACAACGGATAGCATTACTCAAAGGTCTGGACGAAAGCGTCATGCGGGAAGTTGCCGAAAATCTGCCTATCATGGATGGCGCAAAGCGTTTGATGTCGATATTGAAAAAATGCGGATTCAAAATAGCCATTCTTTCGGGCGGGTTCAGCTATTTTGGCAACCAGATGAAAAAGCTTTTTGATGTTGATTACGTTTATGCCAATGAACTGGAAATTGTTGACGGAAAATTAACTGGTAGGCATTTGGGCGATATTGTAGATGGCAAAAGAAAAGCCGAATTATTGAAATTGATAGCCCAGGTTGAAAAAATTGATTTAGAGCAAGTTATTGCCGTAGGCGATGGAGCCAACGATTTGCCCATGCTGAATCTGGCGGGACTCGGGATTGCATTCCATGCCAAACCAAAAGTAAAAGCTAACGCCCAACAATCGATTTCCACCATAGGACTGGATGGCGTGTTATACTTTTTGGGATTTAGGGATATACACATTGACAATTGACCCATATCACAGCTATTACTTTGAAGTATGGCTTTTTTTCAGATAAAGACTTCCTTGTCCGAGAAAAGTTTGTACATTTGCAGCAGTTATGTGGATAAATTTGTTCTGATTGCAACCACGGAAAAAAATGCTAAAACGTATTGCTTTTTTATCTTGCTTTTCTATCATTTACCCACAACTTTTAATTGTATAAATCATTTTATCTGAACACAATCAGCTAATATGCTGTTGTATCGGGTATTAAAATTAAACAGATTATGAGTTATTTTTTCACCAGCGAGTCAGTTTCAGAAGGCCATCCGGACAAGGTTTCCGACCAGATTTCGGATGCACTTTTAGACGAATTTCTCGCCTTCGATGCCAACTCAAAAGTTGCTATCGAAACATTAGTTACCACCGGCCAGGTTGTGCTTGCCGGAGAGGTAAAATCGAACACTTATGTCGACGTTCAGGAAACTGCTCGTAGGGTTATTAACCAAATTGGTTATACCAAAGCTGAATATAGGTTCGACGGCGATTCATGCGGGGTTTTTAGCGCCATTCACGAGCAAAGCCCAGATATTAATCGCGGAGTTGACAAAGCCGACAAAATGGATCAAGGCGCCGGTGACCAGGGAATGATGTTTGGTTATGCCAACTCAGAAACCGATAATTACATGCCTCTCCCACTCGATTTGTCGCACCGGATATTGCTCGAGTTGGCCGTCATCCGCCGCGAACAAAAGGTAATGACTTATCTTCGTCCGGATTCAAAATCGCAGGTAACGATTGAGTATAACGATGACCATTCACCTAAACGGGTTCATACCATTGTTGTTTCGACCCAGCACGACGATTTTGATGCAGACGAACCCATGCTGGCTAAAATCAAAAAAGATGTGATCGAAATACTGATTCCACGTGTAAAGGCTCAATTACCGAAAAGACTTCAGGATTTATTTCAGGGAGAGATCATTTATCACGTTAACCCCACCGGAAAATTCGTGATTGGTGGACCGCATGGCGATACTGGCCTAACCGGACGCAAAATTATTGTTGATACTTATGGTGGTCGCGGAGCTCACGGCGGTGGCGCTTTCTCCGGAAAAGATCCATCGAAAGTTGACCGTTCGGCTGCTTATGCCGCCCGCCACATTGCTAAAAACATGGTGGCAGCAGGAGTTGCCCGCGAAATGCTGGTTCAGCTTTCTTACGCCATTGGTGTTGCCAAGCCTGTAGGGGTTTACGTTGAAACCAGGGGCACCGCAATCGCAGGTCTTTCTGATTCAGACATATCAGAAAAAATTCAGGCGATTTTTGATCTCCGTCCGGCAGCCATCGAACAACGGCTCAAATTACGCAACCCAATTTACCGCGAAACTGCAGCCTATGGACACATGGGACGCCAGCCACAAACAGTGACCAAAGTTTTTGAATCGCCTTACAATGGGCGGGTAGAGCTGGAAGTTGAACTGTTTACCTGGGAAAAACTCGACTACGTTGCCCCAATTAAAAAAGCTTTCGGTATTTAATTCTCAAAACTAACATACAAAATCCGGATCTGTAAAGATTCGGATTTTTTGTTTTCCTCATTTCTTCAGTTACAATCGGGTTAATCTTTTCTGAAATGAATTTATGGGCAATATGCCTGAAAAGTTAACATGAAACCTACGAGGATCAAAAAAAGTGCAAAGCCTCATAAAATCAATTAATTTTGCATCAGTTTACGTGAAACAAATTTGAATATGAAGACATACTCCGCCAAACGCTTGTCGCTCTACATCACGGTTTTGTTACTGCTTTCCAATTTCGGATTCTTTCTGATTGAATCCAAGAAGGATTTCGGGCTGACTTATTCTTTCATTTTCGTCATTTTATTCTGCGCTATTTCTTACTTTTTAGTGCTTTTTATCCTGAACAGATACATCAACGATAAAATCAAACCCATTTATAAAACAATTCGCGAAGTGCCTATCAGTGGGAAAAAAGGGAAATTACTGGAGGCGATAAGCACAACAAACATTTCGGACGTGCAGAAAGAGGTTGAAGAATGGGCAAAAAACCAGACCCAGGAAATTACCCGGTTGAAAGACCTGGAAAAATACCGGAAAGAGTTTGTGGGCAATGTTTCGCACGAATTGAAAACTCCCATTTTCAATATTCAGGGTTATGTGTTGACCTTGCTTGAAGGCGGGATTGACGATCCGAAGATCAATAAATTATACCTTCAGCGCACTGAAAAAAGTATCGACCGCATGATTTCGATTGTAGAAGATTTGGAATCGATTACCAAACTCGAATCAGGAGAATTGACGCTGAATTGTGTTGAATTAGATTTAGTTAAACTAACCGAAGATGTATTCGAACTGGCTCAGATGCTTGCCAACGAGCGAAATATCTCATTGCAATTCGCCACCAAAACAGACAAGCCGATCATGGTTCTGGCCGACAAAAAGCGGATCATGGAAGTCATGAATAACCTGATAGGCAACGGCATCAAGTATGGTAAAAAGAAAGGGCATGTCAAAGTAGGATTTTATGATCTACACGAAACCATCCTAATAGAGGTCAGTGACAATGGTATTGGGATGGATAAAGCCGATTTGTACCGCATTTTTGAGCGTTTCTACAGGGTTGATAAATCGCGCTCACGTGAACAAGGCGGAACGGGACTTGGGTTGTCGATCGTGAAACACATTATCGAGGCCCACGACCAGACCATCAATGTAAAAAGTGTGGTTGACAAAGGAACAACCTTTACATTTACCCTGGAAAAAGCGAAATAAGGTGGGAAATCCGGGGAAAAAGGAAAAGAGAAAAAGGAAAAGGGAAGAATTCAAATGAAATTGCTAATTTGCAAACAAAATTAGAGTAAACATATCAACTGATCCAAAAGTAATTTTTACTTTTAAATTCAAAATCAAAACTACTATGAGCGACAGTCAATCAAAAATTCTGCTCGTCGATGACGAAGTTGATATTCTGGAATTTATCAGCTACAATTTAGAGAAGGAAGGATACAAAGTTTATACTGCCCAGAATGGTGCAGAAGCAATAAAAGTGGCAGAGAAAGTTCTTCCTGACTTGATTATTCTGGACGTGATGATGCCTGAAATGGACGGAATTGCCGCCTGCGAAGAAATCAGGAGAATTCCCCTGTTGCAGCACACCATTATAGCATTCCTGACGGCGCGCGGCGAAGATTATTCGCAAATTGCCGGATTTGAAGCTGGTGCCGATGATTACATCACCAAACCAATCCGACCTAAAGTACTGGTCAGCAGAGTAAAAGCCCTACTAAAACGAACTTCGGCTGTCGGAACAGCTCCGGCTACGGTTATCGAAAGCGGTCATACGGTCACTATTGGAAATTTGGTTATTGACAAGGAGCGCTACCTCATCCTGAAAGACGGTGAAGAAATGATCCTTCCGCGAAAAGAATTTGAGTTGCTATCATTACTTGTTTCAAAACCGGGAAAAGTATTTACCCGTGAAGAAATTTATTATTCGGTTTGGGGCGACAATGTAGTGGTTGGCGACCGTACGATTGATGTTCACATCCGTAAACTTCGCGAAAAAATCGGGAACGACCAGATCAAAACATTAAAAGGAATTGGCTATAAATTTGTTGACTAACGACAAAATTGTAACATAAGTCTGTTCATTTGCTGAACAGAATCTGCAAAACCTGATAAATAATCCAGCTTGGCCTATTTGTCAGGTTTTTTTCGTCTTTAAAATTTCCTGGCTAGCTCCGCTTCAAATTCTGACAATCAATCCTGAATATTAATTATTTATTGCAATTCATCAGATTCCGTTTCACGGCAAAGCAGATGAATTACCAATAGTAAATTTTTCTATATTTGTCCTTTCAAAAAATAAGGCTATAATTTACGTTCCGATGAGCAATAAATTTCAGGTTTACAAGCAATTAGACCTATCTCAAATCAATAAAGATGTATTGAAAAGATGGGAAGATGACGATACATTTCACAAAAGTATAACGACTCGTGAAGGCAAACCCACATTTGTGTTTTACGAAGGACCACCATCTGCAAACGGAATGCCCGGCATTCACCATGTAATGGCTCGGGCCATTAAAGATACGTTCTGTCGCTACAAAACCATGAAAGGCTTCCGCGTTCACCGTAAGGCAGGATGGGATACTCACGGACTTCCGGTTGAATTGGGCGTTGAAAAATCGCTTGGAATTACTAAAGACGACATCGGCAAAACAATCAGTGTGGCCGAATACAATGCCGCCTGCCGCACCGAGGTTATGAAATATACCCGCGAATGGGAAGAATTAACTCGTCAGATGGGCTATTGGGTGAATATGGACGATCCGTATATCACCTATGATAATCGTTACATCGAAACCGTTTGGTGGTTGCTGAAACAACTTTTTGAGAAAAATTTGCTTTATAAAGGCTACACCATTCAGCCATTTTCGCCTGCTGCCGGCACCGGATTGAGCTCACACGAACTCAACCAACCCGGATGTTACCGCGATGTAAAAGATACGACTGCTGTTGCACAGTTTAAAGCCATCCGGAATGAAAAATCCGCATTGCTTTTCAATAATGTAGAAACTGATCTGTATTTTCTGGCCTGGACGACGACTCCATGGACTTTGCCATCGAATACTGCATTGTGCGTTGGTCCGAAAATTACATACCTGAAAGTCCGGACTTTCAATCCATATACCGGTGAGCCTGTTACGCTGATTTTGGCTAAAAACCTTTTGGCAGCTCATTTTGATCCGAAAAATGCTGAGCTTGCGTTGGAAGATTATCAGGTTGGCGACAAAAAAATTCCGTATCAGGTAATGGAGGAATACGCTGGAACACAGCTGGAAGGTGTTAACTATGAACAACTGATCAACTGGGTTAAACCTAAAGGCGATGCTTTCCGCGTAATAACCGGCGACTTTGTGACTACCGAAGATGGAACCGGAATCGTACACATTGCGCCAACTTTTGGTGCCGACGATGATCGCGTGGCCAAACAAAGCGGGATTTCGCCACTAATTGTTGACGATCTGGAAGGAAAGCGCCAGCCATTGGTCGATCGCAACGGACGGTTTTTCCTGATCGAAAATATGGATCCGGCCTTTGTTTCTGAATATGTAAATCAACTAGAATACACCGAATTTGCTGGTCGATACGTCAAAAATGAATATGACGCTACGCTTACCGAAGACGATGCAACGGTAGATATTGACATCTGTGTGATGCTGAAAAAAGAGAACAAAGCTTTCAAAGTTGAAAAACACGTTCACTCGTATCCGCATTGCTGGAGGACCGACAAGCCAATCCTTTATTATCCGCTCGATTCATGGTTCATCCGCACAACGGCCGTAAAAGACAAAATGATTGCCCTCAACAATACCATCAACTGGAAACCGGCTTCAACCGGAACCGGACGTTTCGGCAACTGGCTCGAAAACCTGGTTGACTGGAACCTGAGCCGTTCACGTTTCTGGGGAACTCCGCTTCCGATCTGGAGAACCGAAGATGGCACTGAAACAAAATGTATTGGTTCGACCGAAGAACTGATGAACGAAATGAATGCCGCAGTTGCTGCCGGAGTTTTGGACAAAAATATATTCGAAGGATTTGAAATTGGAAACAATTCCAAGGAAAATTACGATCTGATTGACCTGCATCGCCCGTTTGTCGATGATATTTTCCTCGTTTCGGCAACCGGCAAAAAGATGTTCCGCGAAACTGACCTGATTGACGTTTGGTTCGATTCGGGTGCCATGCCTTATGCGCAACGTCACTTCCCGTTCGAAAACAAAGAGAAATTCAGCGAGGTATATCCGGCCGATTTTATTGCTGAAGGCGTTGACCAAACCCGTGGTTGGTTCTTCACACTGCATGCCATTTCGACCATGATCAACGAATCGGTGGCCTTTAAAAACATCATTTCCAACGGATTGGTGTTGGATAAGAATGGCAACAAAATGTCGAAACGTTTAGGCAATGCTGTTGAACCATTTGCTGCTATCGACGAAAATGGATCGGATCCATTGCGCTGGTACATGCTGACCAACTCACAGCCCTGGGACAACCTGAAATTCGATATCGCCGGAGTTGACGAAGTAAAACGCAAGTTCTTCGGAACGCTTTACAATACTTACAATTTCTTCGCGATGTATGCCAACATCGACGGATTTACCTATGCCGAAGAAGAAATTCCGGTTTCTGAACGGCCCGAAATAGATCGCTGGATTATTTCGTTGCTGAATACATTGGTGAAAGAAGTTGGCGAAAGCTACGAAACGTATGAGCCAACCCGTGCAGGACGCGCTATTTCTGAGTTTGTTTCAGAAAACCTAAGCAACTGGTTTGTTCGCCTGAGCCGCAAACGCTACTGGGGTGGAACTTACGACAAAGATAAGATTTCGGCTTATCAGACACTTTATACCTGTTTGAGTACGATTGCCAAACTTACCGCTCCAATTGCACCGTTCTTTGCTGATTTGCTCTATACTGATCTGAACAAAATCACAGGCAAAGAGGTTGACCAAAGTGTTCACCTCGCCGATTTCCCTGTTTGCGACGAATCGATGATCAACAGCGATCTGGAACTGAAAATGGCATTGGCACAAAAAGCATCATCCATGATTTTAGGACTTCGCCGGAAGGAAAAGCTGAAAGTCCGCCAACCATTGGCAAAAATCATGGTTCCTGTCCTTACCAAAGAATTTCAGGAGCAATTTGACGCCGTAAAAAACATCATACTTTCGGAAGTAAATGTGAAAGAAGTTGAATTTCTGACCGATGCTGCTGGTATTATCAGCAAAAAAATAAAGGCAAACTTCAAAACGCTCGGGCCGAAATATGGTAAGTTGATGAAACAGATTTCCGGAGAAATAGCCGGGTTTAATCAGCAAGATATCAGCAACCTGGAAAAAACCGGCAAGTACGACTTGAACATCGGCGGAGAGATCATATCATTAAGTCTGGAAGACGTTGAAATTCAAACGGAAGATGTTCCCGGTTGGCTGGTTGCCAGCGAAGGCGGATTAACGATTGCATTGGATATTAACCTGACTGAAGAGCTGAAACAAGAAGGGATTGCCCGTGAGTTCATCAACAAGATTCAGAACATCAGAAAAGAAAGTGATTTTGAAGTGACCGACCGGATTGTACTTCAGATTCAGAAGCATGATTTTTATAATTTGGCTGTAGCAAATTTCAAAGATTACATCAGAAATCAAACGCTTGCTTCTGAATTAGTTATGGTTGATCAACTGGACGAAGGAAACTCGACTCTGGTAGAGATTGATACCGATGTTGAAGCACGTATCCAAGTCGTCCGGAATTCGTAATTGAGAAAGAATCCAGAATGAGCAAAAGCTTGTTTGGAATCGAAATATTTTTATACTTTTAGAGTCTGAGGCAGGTAATAAAAGCTTGAAACAGACACTGAACTAAAGCTTAAAGTTATGAGTGAAAAAAACAGATATTCGGATGATGAGTTACAGGAATTTAAAGCAATAATTCTTGATAAACTCGAAAAAGCCCAGAAGGACTATGTGATGTACAAGAGCTCCATAACCCAGAGCGATGGAAACGATACTCAGGACACTTCTCCGACCTTCAAGGTATTGGAAGAAGGTGCTGCAACCCTTTCGAAAGAAGAGGCAGGGAAACTAGCTCAGCGTCAGCAAAAATTTATTCAGTATTTGCAGGCAGCTTTGGTGCGTATCGAGAATAAAACCTACGGCATTTGTCGCGAAACCGGAAAGTTGATTTCCAAAGAGCGCTTACGTGCCGTGCCTCATGCAACACTTAGCATTGATGCTAAAAACAGTCAAAAATAAATTAAGCTAAAATACTGCATGAAATGATTGGAAGAGAAATACTTCCAATCATTTTTTTATAACTATCAAAGATGTCAAAATTACAAAAATCAATTCTCATCGTTTTTTTGGTTCTGCTGGTCGATCAAATCCTGAAGATATGGATCAAAACAAATATGACGCTTGGTCAGGAATTTCCGGTCATTGGCCATTGGTTCATCATCAATTTTGTTGAAAACAACGGCATGGCTTTTGGATTTGAATTTGGCGGCGAATACGGGAAAATATTTCTCAGCTTGTTCCGGATAGTTGCTGTATTCGGAATTGGCTGGTATATCCTCCAACTGATCAAGAAAGGCTTGCCAATGGGTTTCATTGCCTGCGTTTCGCTAATCTTTGCCGGAGCTATCGGAAATATTATCGACAGTGCCTTTTACGGACTAATTTTCAACGACAGCAATGGTCAGGTTTCAACTTTGTTTCCCGTAGACGGTGGATATGCTTCTTTTCTGCACGGCCGGGTTGTTGATATGTTCTATTTCCCATTATTCTCAGGCGTTTTCCCTAATTGGGTTCCGCTTGTTGGAGGAACTGATTTTCAATTCTTTCGTCCGGTTTTTAACGTTGCCGATTCAGCTATTTCAGTAGGAATATTCTCAATCATTATTTTCTACCGGAAGCAATTCAATAACCTTGACAAGAAGGAAAAAGAAGAAACTGTGACAGAACAAAAACAGGAACAAGCACCTGAAATTGCTTCTGAAAATGAATCGTCAGGAATTTGATTATTTTACTTGTTAAATTTGGTTGAATTCAGTAAACTTGCACTCCGAAAAAAACGCGTTCAGATTAACTGTTCGGATTTTACCTGAAAAGAAAACCATTAAGATATTTCAGGGCCTATAGCTCAGTTGGTTAGAGCACCTGACTCATAATCAGGGAGTCACTGGTTCAAGCCCAGTTGGGCCCACTTCAAAATCAAGCAGTTACGAGAGATCGAAACTGCTTTTTTATTTTCCTACATACAATCTACATACAAAATAGCTCAAAAAGGCATTACCAAAGGATAGTAAAAACAAAAACCGCCCTCTAAAAGAAAGCGGTTTTACAAATCTTTGCCTGGATCGATTAATCGTACACAACGACCGGACCGGCATAAACACTGTTCGACAAAACAGACTGGTTTGCATTTTGAAATGCTATGTAGCAGTGAACCTCATCACCGGTAAAAGTAGTCGGAACGTCAATGACCTGATTGCCCGTAGACCTGTCATTGCCGCCAACTACTGTAATGGCCAATTGCTTGGCCGGATTGAATACCACCAACAAAACTTTGTCGCTGGCATTTGCATTTGCATCCTGCGAATTGTCCTGCCAGGTAAATTCAACCTGATTTGGATTTGCAGACTGGATTTGAGGATTCAATGCTCCTGGAAGAGAACCACGGGATACCAATGCACTGGCGTAGTCGATAGAATACTCAGGATATACCCCTGTGAGTGCGTTGTTGAGGTTGTACGACATAGCGCTGTTGAAAGCAGTCATCTTAACAGCGTAATTTTTGAAACCTACCCGCAGGAATGAGGTTAAAGGCTGCAAAAATTTGAGAGCAGCACCAAACCGGGCTCGCTGGTCCAGTTGTGCTTCAGTTTTAGGATTCGAAACGCTGGCAGCTTTACTACGCATATAATCTATGCCTTTCCAGTTGCCTCCGATGACTGTTCCGACCTTGCCGGAGAAGCCACCCAAAATACCTTGTTTAATCGTGCCCATGGCAGTAATTTTAAATTGCTTGTACATGGACTTGGTATGGACTTGATACGAACCAAACCCGACCTTGTCCTTATCTGATCTAAGGTATATCAATAATTAGGCAATGCCTGATGATTAGGGGTTTATGCGTTTGGATGCGTTCGTTTGCAGTGACATTATCACTACGGTCATATTTGATGGCTTTCCATCAGTTTTTATAGTGAAAGTCCTTAAAAATCATTTTTCAAAAAAAGGAAATGGCAAATTTCGGGTATGATGATGATGTGCTGTTGAAATGGGAAATAACTGGCACCGGGAGGTGCGTGGGCAGTTATTCTCATTTCAATAGCATGATGAAACGATCAATGAAGGCTGAACAAAGCGACAATGATCGGGAACCGGTTTTATGGGGCAAACAATTCGCAGGTAAAAATAGGTGGGAATGCTGTTGTCGTGGGTGGGGAGAAGTGTGGGTGTTGAGGCACGAAACACTTACACGTGGGGTGCTGAAGCTGGAGAGGTGAACGAAATGAAATAGTGAGTGGTGACGCGAGATACGAGCGTCCCAGCGAACGGTTGAATGAGTGAGAGGATCCGGCTGTAAGCACATGGCCTTGCGCGAATGCTCCTTTATTTTTACCTGCACCATTAAAGGGTGGTGGGGAATTTTGAGGTCTTTGGGGTTCAGGGGTAAACACTTCGCAGGACATACCGCTGGTTGGCATGGGGAAAAGCAAGGGTGGTCACTGAATGCAATGGAGTGAATTGGGTGGGGTGAAATGGAGCTTCCCGTTTTGGCTTTGAGTTCCGGAACGTGGGATAGGAAAGCCAAAGGGGAGCGGAATGAAACGGCGGGTAGGCATGAGCGAAATGGAATGAATGGAAGCACTCTTGCGTGGGTAGCCGAGACTGGGGGCTGACAATGAACGGAATGTAACGGAAGGTGGCGGAACGAAGTGTAATCCTTGAGTGTAATGTAGAGAAGCGGAAGCCACCTGCCACAGGCTTAGGCCGTAAAACAATTCATGGACTGCACTTTAGACGGGTGGTGGGGCTTTTTGTGGTTTTTCCCGGCGACAGTGTTAATTGAAAAGTTGCTGATCGAATACCGGGTGCGTGGGGTTTGTTCGGCTATTGTACATAGCGTGATTCTATGACAGTCCAGCCGTTCTTCGGGTGTTCAGCTGGGGGATTTCTGTTATAGAATAGCGCGTTATGTATCAATAGCTTTGGGGTTGAATTTTTTGGCACAAGCGGAACGGTGGAGGTGGTTGGAGTGAAGCGTCTTTTTGCCTTGTGGGTTTGCATAGCTCTTTGGATTTGAGGGACGAAAAGCCAATGTGCTATTGGTGTGCTAGCTTGCAAAAAGTGTGACAAAACATTTAACCAGGGGCGGGAGTGCTAGGTTTTACTTAAAGGCACTTGCTCTTATTTAAGACAAAATTCACTCATAATGTAACTTACAAAAGCAAGAGATCTAACCTTTGTAAACTATTTGTAACCTTACAAACCGAATTTGTAACCTTATATTTTCTGACTTGAAAGCTAATATATTTAACATGCCATACTGCAAATCACTTACATGCAGTGATTTAGATAATAAGCCGAAAAATAAGACACTTTGTTGGCATTACAATTGGGATTAGCATAACTTCTAAATATTCAAAAATGAAACGAATAATCAATCTATCGACAATAATCTTGGTACTGGTTTTAGTTATTTCTTGTAAATCAGGTAGAGTAAAAGATCACAATCAAACTGATTTGCCAAAGGTTGCTGTGGTCTTTCCAGTTACTATCGACGCATTTGACCAACTCAAACAAGGATTGACTGATGCTGTTGGAAAAAAATTTGAAGTGAAGTTCTTTAGTGCTGAGGGAGATCCTGCCAAATTTGAAACTGTAATTCAAAGTGCTTTATTGGACAAGCCTCAGTATTTGATAACAATTGGAACACAAATAACAAACACCGCATTTGGTGCCAAATTTAAAAATGATTTACCGATTGTTATCGCTGGAGCAATTTCGTCTCCTGAATTAGTTGATGCCTTAGTAAATGAAGGACTTGAACCTCCTAGGAAATCTCAAGTAGCAATCGTCTCGGACAGTCCGAAGGAGAGCATTTATACCCTTTTTAATAAGGCATTTCAAGGTTTTTTGCCTAATGCGAAAACTGTTGGCATAATTTACAATACTGCTGAGATAAACTCTAAAGGAACTGCTGACAAAACCTGCTCAATTCTTCGGCAGAATAACATTGTTGTTATGGAAGGAGTGATTAATAATTCAGAAGATATTGAAAAAGTGATAGATCGCTTATTGCTTCAAGGCGTTGAAGCAATAATAATCCCTCACGATAAAAATGCTGTCACAAAGGCTACCTCAATAGTAAAAAAGTGTGATGAGAAAAAAATACCAGTGTTTTCTTTAGATGATGGAACGGTAAAAAAAGATGGCGTATGCGTTGGTGTTTCAGTAAACTATGGAACAATAGGAACGCTTATAGGCCAGACCATTTTGAAGATTGAAAATAAGGAAACCAAAGCAGCAACTTTGCCAATCGTCTCAATGGAGAATGCTATGATTTATGTGAACACAAAAAAACTGAATGATCTTGGAATAAGCCAGCCTGAAAATTTGGAAGCTTTTATTGAAAAAATTAAATAATGGATAACCTGGCAAATATATTTCAGATTGGATTTTACGAAGGGCTTACATGGTTCCCAATCGTATTGGCGATTGGCATTCTATATAAATACCTCAAAACAATTGATGTAAGTATTGACGGTATTACAGTAATAAGTTCAATTGTATTCACAGCTTCATATAACTTATCAAGTTCATTATTTTTAGCTTTTTTTATAACAACAAGCATCGCCATTATTTGTTATTCACTCGTTTCGTTTTTAACAACTGCGTTTAAGATAAATAATATACTTGTAGGTATTATTCTCAGCTTAATACTTCACTCATTGTCTGTGATTTATGTTGGTGAATCTTTAACTCTTCAATATGAAAAACTGACTTTTCTAAACTCACATTCAGTTGCTCTAATTATTGCTGTGGCATTAGCTTTGGTTACTGAAATATTTTTCAGAACAAATTTCGGTGTAAGATTAAAAGTTGCGGCGGACAATCCAAATGTGAATATTTCAGCTAATCCAAGAACCTTAACATTACTTATTTATGCTATTAGTGGATTGATTCTATCAATCGGAATAGTACAATACACCTGTAAAATTGGGTTGTCCCGTTCTGGCGGAGGGTTTGAATTTTTAATAACCGCATTGAGCTCCTTCCTTTTCACTGACAGGATAATTGACGTACTTATTGATGCTGCAAACAGAAATAAAGAAAACTATTCATATTCCAAATATATCGTTTATTCAATATTTCAATCACCAGTATTTAAAGCCTTACTTGGATCAATCCTATTTCAAATAATTGTCTTACTAATAATATACTATACCAACAATCCTGCTTATTGGAAATTAATATTTGGTATAATTCTTTTAGCAACTGTAGCAAAGCCTCAATTAGCATTATTTTTGAAATCATTTGCCACATCTATAAACGAAGATGGAATAAAATTGAATAAATTGTCTTTTCATTACGACAATGGTTTTGAAAAACGCCTAGTCTTTAAGGAACTTGATTTTCATTTTGAACTAGGAGTTAATATTATTTGGGGAGAAAATGGTGTCGGAAAGACTTCTCTACTAAAATTGATAGGGGGTAAATTAAAGCCTGACAATGGTTCAATCTATAAGAACGGTATAGATATAACTAACATCGAACAGCATAAAAGAAGTGTATTCTATATTAACCAAATGCCTTACGAATCATTAAGTACCAATACAACAGTTTTCGAAAACGTAGCGGCAGTTATTACAAATTTTTCAATCAATAGTTTTGGATTGGCTAAGCCATTGGCTACTCGACTCAAAACACAATCAAAATTAGATATTACCTCTGGAAATAAAGATCCTTTTTGGGTGCAAAACACAGGAACGCTCTCAGGAGGCCAAGCTCAAAAATTAAATTTATTTTTATGTAGTATTTCCAAATCTGACTTAATATTAGCTGATGAACCAACTTCTGGAATGGATGAGAGCAACTTTAGATTGTTTATTGAATTTTTAGGGAAAATGAAAACTAGTAATAAAACGATCTTTATCGTCACCCACGATGAAAGATTAATAAATATTGATGCAAATCACTATATACTAATAAATAACAGCCTACTAAAGAAATAACTAAAATGAATAATTCTGATAAACTTTACGAGTGGTGGGAGTCTGAATATGAATTTTTCGGTAAGTTCTACCATACCGGTGATAATAGCCTAGAAGGTTATGATCCAAACAATAAGATGAACAGGGGACAAAGGACAGAACGAGAAATCAATATTATTCAAAGGTATCTAAAACCTAAAATTGGATCTTACATCCTCGACTGCCCATGTGGAGGAGGAAGACATTCGATTGCTTTGGCTAATGAAGGATTTAATGTGACAGGTGTGGATATTAATAGTAGAATGCTTGATTTTCATAAAGAGTTAATAAATGGCAATGGTTCACCTTTGCCAAAATTTGAATTGATGGACATGCGAGATTTAAAATTTGAAGACAACTCTTTTGACTTTGTAATTAATATGTTTTTATCATTCGGATTTTTTAAAACTGATGAAGAAAATGAAAAAGTAGTCCAAGAATTTTATAGGATTATTAAACCAGGAGGGAAGGTCTTAATCCACCTTGATTTGAATTATGACAGAGTAATACATGGTAGATATTTTTTTGGTGAGGAAAATATTTGTCGTGAATGCTCCTGGAATGGAGATAGTAAAACATTAGAGATCCTCGAATCTTATAATCCATCAACTAAAAGACTTAACGGAATTTGGAAGTTGTTAAATGGAGATGAAAGAATTAAGCATTATAGTTTAAGAATCTACGATAATTATAAAGAACTAATTCCTCTTTTTATTCGAAATGGATTTAAGGATGTAAAATTGATAGATCCAGACAGATCAAATTTCGATATAAATTCGAAAGAAACAGTTCTAATTGCTTCTAAACTATAAAAATATGGCAATTAATATATTTGAGAAACTTTATGGGTATCTATTTAGAAATTTGGCAAAATCAATTCTTTCCACATTTGACAAACAACGAGAAAATGAATATTTAACCATTGGAATTCTTCTATACAGCCCATTTGATGAAAGTTTTTATTACGCACCAACCTTAAAAAATAGTTTGCTTTTCACAAATGAAATAAAGCATTCACCTTTTGCTACCACACAAGAATTATTGTGGAATAAAGAATTAATGATCGCATTTGGGAAGTTTTTAAGCCAGCCCACAATTAAAGGTTGGGTAAATGAACTTTTCGAAGAAAATAATGAGTTAATCACCTATAAGGCATCCAGCTATGCGATAACATTTGAGAGCTATGATAGATTTAGAGATGACTGGCTAAATTGGTTTAAAAACAACATTGATTATTTCACGAATGATATAGTATTGAAAAAGCAAAACAAAAAGCAGCAATTATTGCTGAATCAGCTATTTCATTTCGGAAACTATCTTATAACAATTACCAGAAGAGCCGCATTTATTAGCAAATCTTCCATTGAAGAGAGAACATACGCTGAAAGTATATATATGTGCATCAGTAATCCGATTTTAACAGAACCATCAAAATTTTTTGATATTCATACAGGAGATTTAAATGCAGGTAATGACATAACATGGAAGGCAGAACCAAGAACTCAAGAGCTTAAGGCTAGATTGAATTTTGCGTTAGAAGTATGTTATAGGTGGCCATTTGGTGTAAATGATAAAATCAAAGTGTTAAATTCTCTACGTGGGCATGGTCATATTGATAGCGCGAGTGAAAGCTATTCTTTAAATGCAACTGCCACTCCATTAATCTACAATGGTGAGTTTTTAGGTATCTGTTATCTATCTCAAAGTATTCCAAATAAAAGCAATTTAAAAAAGTTAAAAATCGGGAACAGGACTAAAACTTTGAAAGATACAATAAAAGAGTCCAGCATTACTGGATTCATTTATACGTCAAGATTTGAAACAGCTCGAATTGCATTACAAAAAATTGATGCGGAATCTTTCAAAAAGTCAACAATGGAAAGAGTATTTGAATTATGTCATATCTATTCAAGTAGCCCATTGGTAGCTTATGTTAATGATGCTGGCGATTTGTTCTTCCGATATCGAATCGGAAATGAATTGGTTAAAAAAATGAAGACAGTAAAATCTTCGAAAAGTGGGAATGAATTAATAGAATTTCTAAAGCACCAATTCAATAAGCAAAATTTCAATGTAGAACCGAAAGAGACTTACGCTTGGTTTGACATAGACTCTACGCCCTTTTTTAATGCTAAACAGCCAATAGGTGTTGCTTATGAAAAAATAAATCCATTTAACGATGAATTAACAAGTTTTTTGAGTCCGTCTATTCGATTTAATCCAGAGCAGCTGAAAATAACATCAATTAACTTTTTAAAATATGAAATCGAGAATACGATAGTAACACTTATTCTATTCAACTCTAATTTTACTTTACTATTTAATACTGGTATTTCAAGTTCTAATATTAAGAAGAGCTATGCTTTAAAAACCCATAATAATATACGTTTACTTATTGAAACAGAACAAATACATCGGCGATTATACGAGCAAGGTCTGACATTTGAAGAAAATATGAGAAAAGGGTTTCTGCATTATTTTAGAGGATCTTTAAGTCATAAAATTAAGCGTTACTTGGATACACCTTTAACCGATGATAAACGTTTAACAATCATAGATAATTGTAATATTCTGATCGACAGAATGGGTGACTTACTTGAAGTCTATAAAAAAAATAGAGTAGGGAAGCCAACCAATTTAAAGACTATTTATGAAACCTGGAATGATTGTATTAAGGGATATGATAGGAATATTATAGGGTTAGAAGAGATAATTATTAATTCTGCGATCGAAATAAATTGCCTTTGTAATTTAGAATCACTTATTATAATATTTGAAGAACAAATTCAAAATGCATTTAATATTTACAATGCAAACCCCAAACAGAAAATTCGGCTAACCCTTTTCTCTAAAAAACGGAAAGAATTCTTAACAATTGGCGTTATCTGCTTTGGTTCAAATATGCAAACAAAGTATATCCAGAAAGCGGGAATAGATGCTTTCCCAAGTTCTGAATCATCAGGAATAGGATTTATTATTACTGAACTTTTACTAGACAGAATGGGAGCTCTTAAAATAGGGAAGCGACATTTTGACCTAATCAATAAAATCTCCCCCAAAAGTCTTACTATGCTATTCAAATTAAATATTGTAAAATGAAAATATACATTATTACTGATAAGATTAGTAGAGAGCAACTCTCTATTGAAGTAAATACGAAGATTAAAAGTGATTTTGATAAAGAGGAAATTAGTATCACATTAATTACAGCTATTGATAAAATCAAATTGGGGAAATATCTTCTAGTTGCAGAGGATGATGTAAATGATTTTTTAGCTATTGCAAAAGCAGCATCTTTAAGTAGAGAATTTGATGAAGTAGTTATCTGTGATAGAATTAATACACTGAATGAAATAATTTCAAAAATTGATATTCATCCACTATTAATTACACTCGATTTTAAAATTGGAGATGAGGCAAGCATTTTTTTAGATACTTCAAAAATATACAATGCCCTAAAAAGTAAGTTCAAGAATACCGAAGTAATCGGTTATACCAATTACGAAACGCCCAATGAAGATGATTTAGGAAACCAAGCTAAGCAACTTTTAGAGTTACTTATAGAAAAAAAAGAAAGTGTCTTCGATAAATATAGTATTAACAGACCAGAAGCTCTTGCGAATATATTTAGAGATAAAATTCGTATTTCTAAGTTCAAAAAGGAAAATACTGAAATAAAAGTAGAAAACAAAAGTTTGAAGAATACCTTGAATTATGCAAACTCTAATCTACCAATTAGCAGCGGTAAAAAATATATAATTGGTAATTCCCTGCCGATGAGGTTACTTTATAACGAAATGCAACAACTAAAAAATATTACACCAAATGTTCTTATAATAGGCGAACGGGGTACAGAGAAAGAACTGGTTGCGCGATCAATTTATGAGGATAGCCCAATTGGACAAGGAAGTGTTTATCCATATATTGAAGTAAACTGTGCCGAGTTCAGTGAAGATAACAATAGTATCATATCCCAATTGTTCGGACATGTCAAAGGGGCATTTACTGGAGCTATAAGTAATAGAAAAGGAGTCTTTGAGGTTGCTGATAATGGAACGGTATTCTTAGATGAAATTGGGAATTTAACAAAAACAGTTCAAGAGAAACTTTTACGATTTCTTGAAACTGGTCGTTTTAATAAATTAGGTAATGAATATAAATTACAGCCTTCAAAAGTAAGACTTATTTGCGCGACAAATAAAAATATTGATCAACTTAAAAACGATGGTGAGTTTCGTAAAGATTTTTATGATAGGATTGCGACAGTTGTTATTAAAGTACCTCCCCTATCAGAAAGGACTGAGGATATACCTTATTTAGCAGACTTTCTAATTTCAAATGAAAAAATATTGAACGATAATTTTGGTAATTCAAAAATCAGATTCACTATTACTAATGATGCTAAAGTTTTCTTATCAAAACAAAATTTTGAAGGTAATGTTCGTGATTTAAAAAATGTACTTATCCGTTCCATGATAAAAGCAATGGCATCTGACAATAAAATAGATATTACTCACATTATTGACACTATGCATATTATAGAATCATTACCAGATGAAGCAAAAACAGTTACTAAATCAATAGAAGATTGTGCTGCTGCCAAACTGTTTTTAGACAAAATTCATAATATAGTTTTATCTAAATTTAATTCACAAGAAAAAGTATCACAAGAAGAGGTTGCCAGCCATTTTATTACTAAGACTGGTCAATATGGATTAAAAAAAGAAGTATTCTCAACAGATTATTTTAAACCTCATAAAGCCTGTATTGAAAAGTTAATCTCCGAAAAGGATAATGTATGGAAAGAGACGATTGAGAAATGCGGCTTTATTAGAAACTGTAAATCAAAAATATAAGCCAAATAATTAGATTTATAAGCTTACAGAATAGTTATATTACCGTATTATTAAAATTTTTAATTTTCACAATTAAGCCATTAACATGCTGTATGTTAATGGCTTAATTGTTTAGATAGATCCATCTGTTTGTTTGGCACAGATACATTGGACTGGTTTATGCAATATTCTGGCTATAAAACAAAATAGCCATGGAAAAGTATATTACAACTTCACATTTGTTACCCTCGGTAGAGGAAGATCAAAATAATACATCCATCTTCTCCTCAGACATAACTATTGCCGAAGAGATTTTGGAAGTGATTTTCTCACAAGGAAGAATCAACCGGAATGAAATAAGATGCATTCTGGAAAAGTACCCCGGAAATAGCTATATAAATCTCCAAGTTAACCATACTTATTACACAAAGGCTTGAACGAGTACAATTAACTAATACTTAAAAATTCAACTATCATGGAAACTTTAAACATGGAAAAACTGGTCGAAGTGCAGATACTGCTGTACATTAATAGGAATAGAAACAAAGAATTTGCGCCTGTTATCCAGCATTCAGTATCAAAATCCAATGTTGATATGAGTACACAAATGACAGAAACAAAGAATGACAAATTAAAAACCAAGAGGTAAGCTATTCCAGAACTATATTCGAATTGTCATCTGCCATATCTATTTCAACATCAGGATCATCAGTAACAAGTAACTCAGATGAATGAAAAAACGAGAGAGGGTTCCTGTATGGGGTTGATTACGAAATTACAATGTTAAAAATGAACCATTGGGCAACCACATTTACTGGATTTATGAATCGTTAATCTGATTTATGTTATAAACTATATAAATTTTATAAACGGCAAAAACTGCTTCGGCTGGGAAAATAGGGAGCAGTATTACATTAACACTTAATAATTATGACTGCTTTTAATGAAATGAATGGTAACGAAGAAAACCAACAGTGGAGTTTCAAGGAAGCTCAGTCTGAAAATTTCAACATTGAAAATGAACGGTCAAATAAGGAACAGCAATTAGCGCAGAAGAATGCGGAACACTTGAACTTGGTCAAAGATCAGCAGAACAAAGAAAGAGTGGAAAAAACTGATAACAATTTCGACCTGATGATCCGAAATGCGCAACGTGTTGATTCCAGAACAATGGAATTGCTTCAGGAAAATAAACCACTTCTCCGGAGGATCTTTCCAAACAAAATGGACAAGGTAATTGCAGAGATGGAAAGGAATACGATTCAAGAATCACTGCAATTCCGGTTGAACCTCTACAAGCTGAATACGCAGTTTATGTTGGAGGGCATGCGCGAAAAATATGATGCTGCTTTAAAAATGATCAAAGCTGAATATCGTTCCCAAGTGGCTTCTTTCATGATGAGCAAACTGGAAGGACTGAGTAAGGATGTTCAGAACCGGCAATACACATTCATTGGAATGATCAGGGAGAAAAATCAATTTTTGAAAACATTGGGTGATATTCCAACGACTGCTGAACGATATGCAATTCAGATTGAAAGGGAGCAGGATCGCTATTTCAATTTTCTCGAACAGCTAGTAATCAACTTTGAAAACATCATCCGTGAAGAACTTCGCAAATTTTCTTAAAAAACAACTTTCCTGAGTGCGATTATGCACTCAGGAAGTATTTAATTACAATTATTTCTCATAATTAAAACTCACACAAAATGAAAAAGATGAACTTTTTTACACGTTTTTTAATTGGTTGTGCGGGAGCCGATTATCATACTTTGAAGCAGTGTACTTCTGCAGAGATCCAAAAGGCAGCAATTACTGGAACTTGCGTCCTAATCCCTGCATTACTTGGAATCGTAAGCGGAACCTATGCAATGTTTACCTTTAGCAATAATACTCGCATGTCATTTATCGTTGGATTGGTTTGGGGTCTAATTGTTTTTATCATCGACCGGGCAGTAGTAGCTTCTACAAAACCAGGCGAATTTAATCTAGGGGTTGTTTCCAGATTATTTCTTGCATGCATTTTTGCTTTTCTCATTTCTGTACCACTAGAGTTAAGGGTATTTCGCGATGCTATTCAAGAAAAATTAGTTGTAAACCAGAATGCCAATGTTAAAAACATCAGTGAGAATGTTGCTGATCAAATTGCTGGCATAAATTCAAATATCGAAAGTAGGAAAGCAAAAGTCGATGAACTTCGCCTGTCATACATTGGTGAAGTCGATGGAACTTCCGGTTCAGGGGCACCCTATAGAGGCCCAATTGCAATTGAAAAGCAAAAACTTTGGAACCAGGAATATGCGGATTACGAAAAGTATCTAAAGGAAATGCAAGGGAAAATTTATGCTCTGGAAAACCAGGAAAAAAATCAAATTAGCATTTCAAAAGATTCTCAGGCACAAGGATTCCTGGGACAAATGCGGGCTCTAGGCGAATTAAGCAAGGAGGATGGTACTGTCTTCTGGGGAATTTGGTTAATACGGTTATTTTTCCTGAGTATTGAACTGATTCCAATACTTATTAAACTCGGTTCTGGAAGTCAAGGAAATGCTTATTATACTATTGTTAATAAAAATACAGAGATCGCAATAAACGTAAATGAACAGTTAAGTGAATTAAGGGCTGAAGAAATGGTAAAACAACAGAGAGCGATTGTCAACCAAGAGATGCTGGAATTACAATTTATGGAGGGAAAGGCTATCATGGACGATCAGATCAGACGCAATAATTTTTACATGGATCAACTGAAAAAAGCTTGTGATCGCAAATTACAGATGCAGGAATATGTATATATCACAGTTAAGGATGAATTCATGCGGGATAATTTATTTAATCAACTTGAGCAGATCTATCAAGGAGGGCTAAGTACACTTATGGCTCTTGTCAACAAGCGCTACCCTACAGAAAACTACATAGATAATTTAAAGTAATATCAAAGGAGATGTTAATTATGAGAAAAATTGACATAAGAAAGTATTCCTCAGAATTAATGAAATGGCTGAGGAATACTTATCGGAATAACGAATTGAAATTATCATTCCGTAAAAGCGACATTTATCAGCAAGGGATAACTGACATTGCAAATAAAGTGAAAACTCAGGAAAAACTGTTTAAAAGTTTCATTGAAAGTAAACAGAAAGAGATTGACGATATGCCTGATACGGTATTGAAAACAAAAATGCAAAATCATTTAAATGATGGTGCTTTTAAAACTTATAAGCATTTCAACAAAATGAATAAGCTGTATTGTGAACAACAGAGTAAATAACACAACAAAATCATTAAACTAAACATGATGAAAGCTCTAATTGTAATACTGCTAGTGGTAATCGTAATAAGTATCATTACCACACATAAAAGTTCTTTCGAGAAAAATTCAAGACTTTTTGAACCAACAACCACGATTGCAGATATTAAAACAAAACAGTCGATATTTTCTGACAGTTTAATAACCCTGCATGATGTTCGGATAAAAAAATGCGAAAGCATTTTAAGTTATAGTAAATCGTTAATAACGGATGATAGTAATGAAGAAATAGTACTTCTAAGCAATAAGCCTTTTATAAAAGGTGAAATTGCAGATATAACTGGAAGAATATTCGTAATTTTTCAAAAGGACAGCACCGTTATTTTATTTTTTGTTGACAATCGCTTGAAGCCAATAACTGATCTGACTAGATTAATAAGAGCAGCAATATGATTATCCGGGAACAAATAATGGTCATTTAATCAGAAGTAATCACTGGACGTATCTCAACACCATCGAAATGGGGTGCGATTTGGACAACCATTTTGAGGCATTAATTTAGCGACTGGCAGTTTTTGTTGCCTGAAAGATTTTCGGTATATATGGCTGAACCGATAAACCTTATCAATTAGTAATTTTATTTCTTCGGGATCTTCCAGAATGCTTTCGCTATCGAACAATACCATATTGCTTTAAATACTTTATTCACAGAATCTTGAAAATATGTTGGCAAATAAGAATTCCAATATTTATTAATTGGAGATTCTTTGCGTATTTTTGAACATTATGAATAAACTAAGATTCTCAGGACACGATACTTTCATTGTCAGGACTTTCTGGCCGAAGAAAGGATATATCACTAATGAAAACTACATTCAATCATAAAATTTAAAGCATGAAAAACCTTAAACTTATTGGCTTTGAAATTTATCTTATACAAGAATCGCTAAAGCATTACAAATCTTTAATATCCAAAGAAGAATTTCCAAAAAACTCAATCGTAACGAAAGAGTATGTTGAAAGCATGATTACTCAACTTGAAGGAAAGTTGAGCGATGAATCGGTAAAGGGAAAAGTAAAGAGATTGAATGCAACTGCCTAAGTCAAACGGTTTACCCGTTAACCTTTTGGCAGCTTGTTTCAATAATACTTCTGCAACATACAAGTATTACTGGCTTTTATCAATACTGCAATCGGTTGAAAATGGAAATCTAAAGATATCCAAAAGGGATTTGTTTGCAAGGATGATTTCCAATGCTTGGTTCACTGTAAACTATTTTCATGTTTCTTTCGGTAAGCAAGATCTGATTCAGCAAGCAATTCAAGTCGTAAATGAAAATGAAAGAATAGCTATTGATGAAAAGCATCAAGTAGTTTTTCAAAAACTTTCTTCAACCACAAATAAAATTACGGTTAAACAACTTTGGCATTTTAATAAAAATGTACCTCACTGGTTTTTAAGTCCATGGTTTTCGAAATTGGACAGAACTGAAATTTATACGGCATCACAAAGTTTTATTGGCAATTGTTTGTATGCTTTATTTGAAGATGAAATATTTATCAATCCTGCATGGGAGAGTTATTTAACTTCTAATGCAAGAGTACTTAAAGATTTTTGCTATTGGAATCTTACGCTGTTTTTACAGGCAAAGAATCCTAATGTACCGGATATTCCAAACAAATTAATTAAACCTGCAATAAGAAACAGCCTAACTCAACAAAGAACTCAGTTTTGGGATTTAGTTTTTAGAGAACTTGGTTCAGTAAAGTGTATTTACACCGGAGAAAATCTCACAATTGGTAATTATGCAGTCGAACATTTCATACCTTACAATTTTGTTTCACACGATTTGATTTGGAATTTAATTCCTTCCGATAGAGCATTCAACAGTTCAAAGAGTGATAAACTTCCACCACTTGAGAGATATTTCATCCCGTTTTTTTCTTTGCAGAAAACAGCAATTGAAATAGTGAGAGAACAAACTCCAAAGAATAAATATCTTGAAGATTACCTTACAATTTTTTCAGACTTGGATGAAGTTAAAAGCTTACCATTAAGCTTTACTATGGAAAAATTCAAAGAAAGAATTCAACCGCTAATCACAATTGCATCAAACAATGGCTTTGAATTTTTAAAATGACACCATCAAATCAATACAATCATCTCACTGCTAAAGAAAGAGATACACTATCTTTTCCAACAAAACTTTTATTGAACAAAAAAGTGTTGGCTGGTGATGTTTTAGATTTTGGTTGTGGATTTGGCAAAGATGTTGAGTTGCTGAAAGCCAAAGGAATAAATGTTGTCGGCTACGACAAGCATTATTTTCCAATTTATCCTGCTAAGAAATTTGACATTATCATTTGTTCATACGTTCTGAATGTTTTGATGCATGAAGAACAAGCAAATGTGCTAATGGAAATTTCACAACTTTTAAAACCTTCCGGTAAAGCCTACTATACTGTCAGAAGAGACTTGAAATTCGAAGGTTTCAGAACTCACAAGATTCATCAAAAACCAACCTATCAATGCAATGTGATTTTGAATTACAAATCAATTTTCAAAAATGAAAATTGCGAGATATACGAATACAGACATTATAATCAACTCGCTAGAAATGAGAATTTTGATTGTCCATTCTGTAATCCAGATTCGCAAAGTGAATTGATCTTAGAATCTGCAACTGCTTATGCATTGTTTGATAAGTTTCCCGTTAGCAAGGGGCATACTTTAATCATTCCTAAAAAACATTGTGCAGATTACTTTCAACTCACTTTCAAAGAACAATCAGCTTGTTGGTTTATGTTGAATAAAGCAAAAGAGATTTTGAAAAGGACATTGAAGCCTGACGGCTTCAATGTTGGAATAAACATCAATGAATCAGCAGGTCAAACTATTCCACATGTTCATATTCATTTGATTCCTCGTTATTCAGGTGATGTAGAAGAACCTGAAGGTGGAGTAAGAGGAGTAATTCCGGAGAAGAAAAAGTATTGTTGAGTGAAATTATAGTTAACAAAGGGTTAATTTTGCGGAATAATTTCCAATTATTAAAAGGAGTTTGTGTGTATATGGAATTTTCAATTCACTAGATGAGAGAATAGCAAAAATTTACTTTACAAAAACCATAAATTATCTTTTCCGAAGTCGGGGATTTCGTTTCCCTCGAAATGGGGAACCATTTCGGCAACCATTTCAGGATACTTTATCGTAACCGGCAAATTTTGCTGCCTAACGGATTTCCAATACATCCGGCTAAACTGGTAAACCTGATCGATTAATTCACGGATGATTTTAATGTCTTTGGCCAGGTCTGGCTGGTTACATGTAATTCCGATTTTGATCGGAAAAGGAAAACCGTCGCTTTTGCTGACCGGAGAACCGTTGTAACGAGTGTTGTTAAAAAGTAGAAATTTATTGAATCCCACATTTATGAATGTACCACTATGGGGCATCAATTCGGAATAGTTGTTATCGAAAGCTACAATATCATTTGATTCGGTTTTGTTAATGGCAACTATAAATACCGGAATGTTCAGACCAAGCGCTTTTAATCCTTTTTCTATGGGTTCAAATTCCTTGTCGCTCATGTCTTTGTAATAATGAATGATCAGGCGTTTCGGGTTATGGCTATAACTGACATAGTCTTTAATCGATTGAAGAATTGAACCGGCAAGTTCATCGGTTTGATTGCGCATGAAGCATTCAAATTTATTGAACTTTCCATTGTTGGTGAAGCTAAAGGCGCTTCCAATATACCGAACATTTGAAAGGTGATTTTTGAACGCTCCAACTCCAACGATCAATTCGTTTTTTAATGCGGTATTTAATCGCCATGGAACTCCATTCAATTTAGCAAGCACCGCGACTGCAATATTTGTAAGGCTGTATTGAAAATTCGTATTTTCGGTGACCTTACTTGCATCGATAGCCTGGGAGGTAATATTTCTACGAAGCAATAACTCTTTTACCTTGTAATAAACGGATAAATGTTCGGGGATTGCATAAGTTTTACTATGTGGGCTGACATAAATCGCAATATATTTAACATCAGGATCGAAACTATGTGTTGATAATGATTTGCGGATTTCGGGCAGGGGATCATTTTTGTCCTTAAAAACAATGCTAAAACCCGGTTTCGTGTAATATGGTGTTTTTATAAAACCTAATATCCCTGTAAATTTATCCAACCCAACGGTGAAAAACTTATGAAGAATATCAACCCTGGATTGATCATTTGTATGGAAGATGAAGAAAAAGTGTATCCGATTGTTATCCGGAATGTCATAAGGACCAAAATCCTGCATTCCGATACGCGGTACAACCTGTACCCTTTTTTGATAAAACAACAATTGGTTACTACTATCCGACACTGTATTCATTTTTGCCTGATTAACCTGTACCAGGTTGCCGGAAGAAAGAGGAATAATCTGACAGAAGCCTTCCGTATTTAAAAATTTAAGTATGAATCCCCTGATGAACTTCAGGTAGTTTTTATACCGGTTTCCGCGTTCAGGTGCAATGGTTCGCTGGTGCAGATCATCCCTGATGCCGAAATTCCACACCGGAAAAACAGCATTGAGGTTACGTCTTCCTTCCTGATTTAAGTTTTTGTATCCAAATAGTTGATTTTCGAATACGACCCACTTAAAATGTTCGGGTGCGACCTGACTCGTCAGGGTTTCAATGCTCTTTTTAAACAGTTTTGATCTTCCTTCGAATGAAATAAGCAGTTCGGGTTGATTGGTAATCCGGGCAATCTGAACTTTGACAGTGAAGCGCATAAACAATGTGTAGTCATCGTTTTGACACTTTTCTTTTACCCAAACCTCAACGTCGTTGACAAAATTGGGTTTCACCAGGCACCCTGAAGACTGAAAGTAATTATGAATTAATCCATTATAGTATCGTTTCAACAATGATTTTGAGAATACCGAATTTTCCTTTTTAATCCAGATCTCTTCATTATTTTCATTTATGCTTTGATAATATTCTGGTTTACTGAGTTTCGAAACGGCTAAAGCTTCTTCCTGTTCTTCCACAAACGAAGTATAGTAATGATCCTGTTCCCCAAATTCCTCAATCACCTCTTCCGGAACGAGTGTTTTATGAACTCTTTTCAGATTTTCACGTTCATCCTTGTAGAAGTAAAAGGTGTATTCTTCTGAAGGATGATTGAATGTCAGCATGTTGAATGTCAAATTTGGGGTTGTCATGGCGGGTTGATTTTTTATTTTTATACTTCCACTAGCAGATCTGTTTTCGTAAAATTATTTTGAGGTAATTGATTGATTTTGGATTAAGAGTTGTTGGCTTGGGTTAATCTTTGGGTTGTACAATTTGAAGGAAAGCCACTCCTCTTTGAGTAATCTGATATTGCTGTTTTGAGCTTTTTGCTGAGTCCGGCTCTGTCCATTCAACTAATTTATCTTGTAACAACTTCGTTAATACCTTTTTAAGTTGACCTGATATTGATTTTTGTCCCAATGCTTCTGAAAGTTCTTTTGTTGATGAAGTTTTAACCTGGACTAACTTCAATACCTTTCCATACATTGACTCGTGCTGTAACTCGTGCTGTAACTCGTGCTGTAGCTCGTGCTGTAGCTCGTGCTGCAACTCCTGCTGCAACTCCTGCTGCAACTCCTGCTTTTGTTTGAAATTTTTATTGGTAAATGAGACCCGGAATGCGATACCTGGTTCTTTCCATTCGAATCCAATTTCAGGATAGTTTTGTAATTCTTCAGCAATTAGCTTCAATCCATTACCCCACTGTTCAATGATTCGGAGTTTTTTGAATACCGGGGCCAGTATCTTGTTGCGAATGTCGGACTGCCCGGATTCCATGTCGCTAAAATCGACTGTTGGCATCAATTTGCCGGGACTGGTGATTTCTACTTTATCATCGAAAATGGCTATTTTGATGTCTTTGCCAGTTAGCGAATAATCGCGGTGAATGACGGCGTTCCGTATGATCTCCCGAATTGCAATGACTGGATATTCCCAGCGGTCGTTGCGGTAAACTCCGGTGTAGTCGGTGGTGCCTTGCGAAATGTGCCTCAATACAAACAGGTAGGCTTGTTCGGCCTGAAGTCCCACATTTACATCAATGGTTTTTTGGTCGATGAAATTTCCCGGAACCGTACCTTTAAACCTTGCACATTCAATTTTGGAATAGGGGAAATATTGTCGCTGCAATTCATCATCCGACAACAAAATCAGGGCATAAGTCGGAAGGTTCTTGCCTTGCTCCTGACGGTATAGTTCCAGCTTTTTTAATACCTGAACGGTCAATTCTTCTCCGGTTTTCTCGCGGAAGAAGTCTTTAAACGTTGAGATGTTGATTTCCTCGATTGTTTTGGTGTAAACCAACTCGCTGTCAAAGGAGATATTTTGCTTGCGCCGTTCGAGTTCGGCAATCATTTCGGCAGAGGCTAAACGATTGGTGGAACCTACCCGAATGAAAGTGCCTTCCTCAACGTTTTTATTTTTCATGTGGTACGGGGGAGCGCTTCCTTTAAATACCTGGGTATGGATGATGTGCTTCCCTTCGTGTTGTAAAAACGATATTTCGGGCAAAATAACTGGTTCGCAAAGATCATGAACAAGGCTGGCTATTTTTTCCTCAAGTGTAAGCAAATCGTTTTCGTTTAAACCTACAACTTCCCGCGGATTATCTTTGATGCCAAAATAGATTTCGCCACCGGCATCATTCGCAAATGCCAGAATGGTTTTAGCCAATTCGGAATTGGTGGGCAGAGACTCTTTGAACTCAAGTCTGCGCCCTTCGGGCTGTTGAAGTATATCGGTAAGTTTGGACATGTAATTGGTATTATTTAAAAATGCTAAAGTCGCTTAAAATTAATTCATTACTTCGATATCTTATACTTTTTAGCTAAGACCAAAAATAAGAATATAAGAGCAATTAAACGTAACATCAAACATGAATAATTATTAACAGAGGAAAGAGGATTTGTAGGAAACGTAGGATGCTTCGGCAGACTCAGCAACCTTCTATATGGGTGCAATTCCTATGAATCCTATGTTTCCTATATACTATCTTACAATTTGGAGTATTGGTTGTGTTCGTGGTGGAGAAGTTTTGGTTTAAACTGTCCGATGTATTTTTCAGCAGTTTTGGGGTGAATACCCAGTTCTTCAGCGACTTTCAGATAACCTTGCCGATCGAATTGCGGTGGAAGCTTCTCGAAGAATTTTAGTTTAGCCCCTTTCAGTTCATTGTTTGGCAAATTCTGGAAAACAGCAATTGCATGTTTTTCAAGTGTTGTAGCAATTATCATTGCTGATTGAAAATCAAGATCGCTGCAAATCATTGGATTTGGCAGTTCTCCTTCTTCTAAAATGCGAAGTGCAGAAAGTATCATTGCCACCCGAAAGGTAATGAGTCCAAGTCGCTTAATATTGGCATCAAAATCACGTCCCAGCAATAATTTATTGCGCAAAAGCATGGTGTTAAAAAGTTCCGTGAATTGATGGCCTTGTTCATCTGTCAATTGAAAACTGACTGGCTCCCGGAGATTTTTTAACTGATGATGCAAATCGAAAATGACTGTTGCTTTTTCTCTGAAGAAGTCGGTATAGTTTACCGGGCGATGGGATATAAACGGGTTTTTAAAATCGCTATTGTCCTCAAATGCGTAAAAGAGAAAACGGCTGAATAATCCATTTTCGACATCAGGCATCATGTTGTGAACCTGTTTTGGAGTTCCTGATAAAGCGATTGCGATATGCGGATCACGGATTTCGATAAATTCATTGTCTTTGCGGCGAAACATGCTGGTACTTTCATGGTGAAACGCTTTTCGCAATACATCGCTAAAATTACCCCATTCCTGTTTAAACGTGTCCGCCAGCGTGTCGGCTTCCGTTTCGAAAAGTACCCCACTAAAATTATTGTCAGACAATGCCTGGATAAATGCAGATGAACTACTGTTGGCCGGAATGAAAAACATTTTTCGGGGCGGTTCTTCCGGTCTTAGTGCACCTTGCCGTTGTGCTTTTGTTAAGTTGTTGTACTGTTCCAACTCTGATTCAAAAGCTGCCCTATCACTCCTGGATTGCTCGGTCATGTGGTCGTGTATGGCCTGACCGAAATATTTGGACCATTTCATTTTCCCTTTTCCAGAGCCTGCCGGAGCTGTTATGAAAGCAAAAAGATGCGCTGTGCAAGGTTCATCAAAATAAATGCCCTGTATATTTGGCAAACACCCGCTCAATACTGCAATTGCTCCAATCAGAAAAACATCTTTTTCTACTGAATCCTGAAATAGATCGGCACTTTCCTGAAGGATTTCAGGGAGATTGGAATAGATTTCAGGAGGAAGTTGAGGGGTGTTGTAAATTGTTCCGGGTTCCGGGTTCTGGGTTTCGGAAACGCTATCAGATCCGATGGACGCTGACAGGTTGGGCAAATGTTGGGTATGGGAGACGTTGCATGCTGCGTCTCTACGGGCTGGGCTGATGTTGATTCCTGCTTGTTTTGCAAAATGGAAAAAGGTTTTCGGAGTTACGCCGCGGCCTTTTGCTTTCAGGCATTTGTCGTATTGTTTGTTGCAATCGGTTGGCGAATAACTGGGATGGAACCGGCTGATCCTGTGATAATAATCCCGACCTCCTTCTCCAAATTCATCTGCGAAGGCAAAGCCGATGTCCCGCCAATCGGAATAATTGGCGGTGATGTCGGTTTGAGTGGCTTCGAGCCGGGAAATGATGAGGTCGAAATCAGTGGAAACGCTATCAGGTCCAGTGGACGCTGACAGGTTTAGAGAAGGTTGGGACGATTGCGGGGTTATATCAGCATCATTTTTATTTTGCAGCCAATCCTGCGGCTTGAATTTTTCTTTCATTTCTCCTCAATTTAAAAGATGATGATGCACAAGAGGGAAAATTTCAGAAGAATATCTGCATAAAAAAAGAGGAACGGAAGAACAGTCCACCAGATTGGCCAATTGGAGGATGCCAACTTAAATAACACTTTCAGCAAAAATGATTTGAATTTATATGGTTTCATGGCTTTTTGAATTTGTTGTTTGTGAAAACGGACATTTTAAATAATTTGGATTGATGTAAATCACAGGATCATAAGGCAGGAAACAAGCCCGGGAAATATCTTTCCCGGATTTGTCAACCTCCAATTGATAAGTGGTCTTTAGGTAGGCAGCAATTGCCTGAAACCAATCCTGATGATTGCATTCCTTTAGATCAATGGAGATTATCCATTTCAGACCGTCACCCGAAGGCGAAACAAACATCAATTCTGTTTCAAAATATTTATCCTGAAGCAAAGTTTCCCTTAGTTCCTGAATGTTTGAAACATGGTCAAAATCGAGCGTTATCAGTCCTGAATGTTGGATTAATGCTGAATCGTTTCGTTTGGAAAACAGTCCTGAAAATGTCACATAATTAAAGTTTTTGGCCTTGTATTTCCGGGCAGATTCGGGTTCGCTGAAGCTTCTCAATTCTTCCGTTTGTCGTTTGTATTTGTTGCTTTTGATGGCAGCATAAATATCGGGAATAGTCATTTCAGCATTGGGCTGGGTGTTTGTCACCGGGCATCGGAAATAGCTGAATCTTGGAAGATTGGAACCAAGTTCAGGTACCTGAACTTTGCTTTTCTTGTTGGTATAGAAACCTTTCGGCTCTCCGATTTGCAAGTTCATTTCAGTGTTTATCTTTTGCAGCAATTCCTGACCGGATAACTGATAGTGATGCACTGCAAAATCGAATGGGTTTCCTTTGAAGTCAGGCAATTCATCATCTTCAAAATAGAAAATCCAGTCCTGATTGCTGATGTTCAGGGTAATTTTGTCCTCGTTAAACGGATTCCGGGTTGGTTTACATGTTTTGCCAGAAAGCTCAATAACTACTTCATCCGGGTAATATTTCCGCAGAATGTGTGCATAAATATCCAGACCGTAATGCGTATCGTGTAAGATTTGCTTTTCCTCAATCATGGCTCTGGCATTTAAGGTTCCTGGAATAATTGCTTTCAAGTAATGCTTCCAAATCGGAAACCTTGTAATAGAATTTGCCATTAAGCCGGGAGAACGGTAGAGTTCCAGAATCCCGCAAAGTTTGTAATGTACGTTGGCTGATATTGAGGGCAAGCAAAACATCTTGCCCATCAATCCAGGTTTCACTAAATATTTCGGCACGGGTTTTATTCAGGTGCTGAAGGTGTACTTTAATTTCCTTCAATTCGCCGGAGAGTTGAAGGAAGCCTTTTACGATCTCTTCCATTATTTGACCCTCCCCGATTTAAGTTTAAACTGACTGACTTCTTCCTCTATATCTGAAACTGATGCTTGCCTGTTTGACAACAACCATCTATTCAATTCCTCTCGGTTGAAGTACAATTTTTTCCCGTTGGGCTTATATGCCGGGATGGTGCCTGTACTGGTTAATTTGTAAAGGTGCGAATGCGAAACTTCCAAATAAACCGCTGCTTCATTGAAGTTTAATACTTCCTTTTGGAGCATGTTTTGCTCAAAAATGAGCTTTTTTAACTCCCTGATTTCTGTTAAGACTTGTTCGTCCATTTCAGTAATTATTAGATTAAAGAATGGACTTTTCCGGAAAAGTCATCACTGTATTTCAGCGACGAACCAAAATTACATCAGTTATTTGCCCTCATTTTCTGTGATTTGCAAGTGTAGTGTAGAGTGTATAGTGTAGAGCGGCAGAAGCCAGAAAAGAAAAAGCCATTGTCTAAGGTAAACAATGGCAAAAAAGAATAAAAAAGTATTGTAGAATCGAGTGTAGAGTGACTATTTAATGAGATCAATTGCTTTTTCGATCTTATTAGCTGTTAGTTGAGGTTTTTTTAGATGTCTCAATTTTGATGGGTCGAATTTAATGCCATCGGGTTGAATGAAGCATTGACATGCCACTTTCCATTGTTTTTGTTTTAGGTCCTCAACCAGTTTGTATTCAGAGTAAATTAAATGGATGAAATAGTAGAATTCGCTGGGATTTCCAGTCCAGATAACCGGTTGTGCAATTTCCTTCCCAGAAAATATTTTTTTGAAATTGATCGTAGTTGTATCATCTGCAATCAATTTATTCTTCTTTAAACAGTCATAAAGATCATTGAGACTTTCAGCATTCTTTGACAATTTTTTATAGGTAAATGAATTATGTGATTTCACATCTGCCGGAATTGGGATTTCAATTGCAATTGTTTTCACCGGTTCTATCTCAATTATTTGTTGAACCTCTTTCAAAAATGAATTAGTGGGTATAGGTTCAAACAACAATTGAGTGTAAAAATCTTCAATAACCATCACATCCTCCCGAAAAATCAAAAACGCACCCTGAATTTCCAGATATATTTTTATCAAACAGGTTTTTAGCAGTTGTATAATATAGGTGTCCGTTTTGTGATTTGCATCCATGTCAAATGTGCTTTTGGATGGATCAATATAACTGATTTCCAAATGTCTTTCTTTTAACAATTTGCCGATTTCTTTAAGCCTGGTTTTGAGTTTTTTCTCCAGGGTGTCATTCAGCCAGTATTTCTTAACCTGATGGTTACTATCATCTGCAATCAGGCTGATAACAAGATCGCAGTATTTATTCATCTCCCGAAATATAAGCTTTTGATAATACTTGGTTTTGTTGTTGAATGGCCTGAAAAAATCAACTTCGTATTTCATTTTTATCTTCGGCTCGAAAGCTTTTATTCCCGACAACATGCTTGCAAATTTCTCATCCGGATTATTCTCGGGAAGCCAGGGCTGCAATCCTTTATATAGAATATTATCAAGAATTTGTAATTGATTCATCAGGTTTTGTTTTTGTAAAATTAAGCAATTGTTTTTGATAAGATTCCTTCATATCATCTTCAAAGCTATCGAGATAGTTTTCTGTGGTTTTGAGGTCCTTATGTCCCAGGCTTTCGCTGATAAATTCGGTAGGTGCGCCTGAACGTTTTAATGTTGTAGCAAAAGAGTGCCGGGCAGAATATGTCGTCAGTTTGATGTCAATGCCAAGAGATGTTCCGATCTTCTTCATGTGTTCATTAATTCGCCGGAAGGTCTGTTTCACTTTGGCATGAACTTTCTCTGCATTATCTTCTTTATCAATCATTCCAAAAATGTAGGTCTCAGGATCTCGATCTTTATTTCCCCACTTTTCAATAATTGCGTTTGTTTCAGGTAATAAAAATGCTGAAATTGATTTCAGATCCTGTTTAGTTGATCTTTCAGTTTTTGAACGGATAAAATGAATTTTACCACCGACAATGTTCTTGTATTTCAGTTTGGCTATATCTTTCATATTGGCACCATTGCATAGATAGCTAAAAACCCATAAATCCCTGGCTCGTTCCTGAAATCTTGAAGTAGTCTTATAATTGATGATTGCTGCAATGTCAGCCATTTTCAATGCCTTCTTCGTATTTTTCTCCGATGGAATCTGATATTTACGCTTTCCAAATGGATAGGCATCTTTATCTAAATATCCACCAGCAATAGCGTTATTAATGATGGTGCGCAGACTCCTTAGATATATGCCAATTGTTGTTTTTGAATTTCCTTTGCCGAGCATCCATTGTTCGTACTCGTCAAGTAATTCAGGAGTAACGTCTGCAAAACTCAATTTCTTTTTGCGCTTGGTGGCAATAAAATTCTTAATCGAAGTTAATGCCCAATTGTAACTATCGGCGGTGCCTATCCGACTCTCCTTTTTAAGCTGCTCGATATAGGTTTCAAAGAGAGAAATGGTATCGACGTCTTTTTTAGGCTTCTGGTTAAACTTCTTTTCAAAGGCTGGAAATGAAAAAACGGTCATGTCTTTGATAATCGCTAAAGCCTTCTGTTCAATCTCATTGAAATACAACAAATGGGCTTTGTGCTCTTTTCTCGGCTTTTCAGAATGTACTTTATCCCACTCGTCAGTAGTTAGACTAACATTTATAGGATAGTACTTTTGATCTCTGAAATAGGTAATTCGTAGCTTCACTGCATAGGAACCATCTTTATGCAGAATCCGTTTATCATGAATTATTGCTGTTGAAAGTCCAATCATTTTTGTGTAATTTGCAGGTTTATAGATGTATGTATCAAGATTTCCTACATACAATATACATACAAATTGGGACAAAAACAACAAAAAAGAGAAAAAAAGAGAAAATTGTTAAATTATAAAATGCTGAATAATAGCTACATAACAAACAAAGGAAAGATAAATCACTAGACTCATAATCAGGGAGTCACTGGTTCAAGCCCAGTTGGGCCCACTTGAAGATCAAAGAGTTACGAATATTCTTCGTAACTCTTTTTTATGATATATATGTTATTCCTGTCATCGAAAGGGGTTTGGCGGATAAGACTTATCAATTCATCACGTTCGTCTTAATCTGCCTGAACCGCGCTTGCATACCTCCGAATATAATACCGGTCTTTCTTATTCTTCTTAATTGTAACATCTTCAGAAACTTATCCTTTCGCCGTACAGCAATAGAAAAGGAAAATATATTCATAAAACTTAGTTTTGTAGGATGGTCGCTGATGATTTGGATCACGGCCATACCTTTTTATTGCCAGAAAAATCTAAATTTGTTCGAACCTAAAAAGACTGGGATGAAACGAGCCATCCCGAGTACTCGGGACACACAGGAGAATGAATATTGGCGAATTCCCTGTAGCAATTAAAAAGCAAATTATAATCACATGAAAAAAAAGCTTGCAATCCTTGTTCCTTTGTTTATTGTTTGTCTCAATCTGTTTGCACAAACACCATTTTCAGCTGTAAACGATCCGAATGAAAAAGTAACGTATAATAACCCGGTTATTCCCGGTTTTTACTCCGACCCTAGCGTTTGCCGTGTGGGAGACGATTATTACCTGGTTAACAGCACATTCGAATACTTTCCGGCAGTTCCTGTTTTTCACAGTAAGGACCTGGTAAATTGGGATATGATCGGTTATTGTATCGACCGGGCTACCCAGTTGCCGAAAGGCTTAAACATTTTTGCCACAACAATCCGTTATCACGAAGGAAAATTTTATATGATAACCACCAACATTGGAGCTGAAGGTAATTTTTACGTTACCGCAACTAATCCTGCTGGCCCGTGGTCCGATCCAATCTTTACTGATGTTCAGGGAATAGATCCTGATTTGTTTTTTGATGAAGATGGAAAAATTTATGTTGTTTCATCGACATTTGAGTTACATGAAATCGATGTAAAAACAGGTAAGTTTATTTCTGAAGGCCAGAAAATCTGGGATGGGACAGGAGGTCGTTATGCAGAAGGGCCACACATTTACAAAAAAGATGGATTCTACTTCCTGATGGCTGCCGAGGGCGGTACAGAAGAAGCCCATTCGGAAACAATTGCGAGAAGCAAAAATATCTGGGGACCATATCATTCAAATCCGGCCAATCCGATTCTTGCACATGCAAATGCTGCCGGACAGGGCAATCCCATTCAGGGAGTTGGGCATGCCGACATTCTGAATGCCCACGATGGATCTTGGTGGATTGTCTTTCATGGTTACCGGTCGGTAGGCGACGGTACTCACCATATCCTTGGACGCGAAACCTGCCTGGCTCCGGTTAGCTGGCCCAAAAACGGATGGCCGGTTGTGAATGGCAATGGAACCGCTACCATAGACATGACATGCCCTACCCTTCCTTTAAAACCATTTGCGGCAAAACCTTCAAAAATTGATTTCGATTCCGATAAACTGGGTTTGGAATGGAACTATCTGAGATATCCGGTAACTGGAAATTATTCCCTGACTTCCCGTAAAGGTTTTCTAAGATTAACCTGTTCTGAACAGACAATTGAGGACAGGAAATCGCCAACTTTTGTAGGCCGCAGACTTCAGGATATGTATTTTACGGCAACAACACAGGTGGAATTTAACCCGAATAAAAGTAATGAAGAGGCAGGAATGACACTTCTGAATAACGGTGCTCACTTTGATCTAATTATTAAGCAATCAAATGGGAAGAGGGTTTTGGTGAGCAAACTCAGGTTTGGATCAGTTGTTTATGAATCGCAAGAAGCAGTTTTAAAGCCGGGTCCTGTCAAATTGATGATAAAAGGAGACCGCTCCACTTTTACGTTCAAGTATGCGCAGGACAATGAACCTTTTAAGGAAATTGAAAAGGTAAATTCAAAGTTTTTAAGTTCGGAAACTGCTGGTGGATTTACCGGAGTTTATGTTGGACTTTATGCAACCGGTAATGGCAAATCCTCTGCTGCAAATGCCGATTACGACTGGTTTGAGTACGTTAAAAATGAATGAGGGAAGTTGTGACCATGAAAAAATTTGTCATTATAGTAGCCGGTGGATCAGGAAGCCGGATGGGAAGCGAAATTCCAAAGCAGTTCCTGGAGCTGTGCGGAAAACCAGTTTTGATGCACACCATCCAGGTTTTTTACGACTTTGACCCTGAAAGCAAAATCATACTTGTCCTTCCTGAAGACCAACAACAGTTTTGGAAAGGATTATGCCTGAAGCATTCGTTTCCATTGGCACATCAGGTTGTTTCGGGAGGAAAAACCCGCTTTCACTCGGTTAAAAATGGTCTGAGTCAGATTACGGAAGAGGGAATCGTTTTTATTCACGATGGCGTCAGGCCTCTGGTGAGTAAAGAAACACTGAACAGATGCTTCGAAACTGCCCGAAAATACGGGAATGCCATTCCGGTTTTGCCTGTCAACGAATCACTCCGGAAACAGGAAGGCGATCAGAACATTTCGGTTGACCGAAGCCAGTATTTCAGCGTTCAAACGCCGCAAACTTTCCAGAGTGAGCAAATCGTGAAAGCTTTTAAACAGGACTTCGATTCGACTTTTACTGACGATGCTTCCGTTGCTGAAAAGGCTGGGTTCCCGATCAAAATGGTTGAAGGAAACCGCGAAAACATCAAAATTACGACGCCTACTGATTTGATTATTGCCGAAGCATTTCTTAAGAGGTAGTCATGCAATCAAACTTTTCCTTCTGAACTTACCTTCCCGTTTTCTGTTTTTAGAATGATTATTTTCACCGACTATTTTCAAAACAGGATATGGATTTTAAGAACTTAACGATTTATCGCCCCAAAATGGAGTATCGCCACTTCGGAAAAACCAACAAAATGGTGAGCGTCATTACATTAGGCGGCATGAGATACAAACACGCATCGACCGAACCCCGCGAAGAAATTCCTCAGGATACACTCGATCAATGTCGCGACACCGTTCAAAAAGCCTTGGCACAGGGCATCAACTTAATCGAAACAGCCCACGGATATGGCAAAAGTGAACACGCTTACGGTCGTGTTTTGAACGATGAACTCAAACTTAAGCGCGATTCGTATTTTTTGATGACCAAGGGAAATCCAAAAACTGCCGAAGACACCCGTAAAATGGTGGCCAGTCAGTTGGAAGCCTTGAAAACCGATTATTTTGATTTTTATGCGTGGCACGGCATCAACACCATGGGTCTGCTGGATACTTCTTGTGCCAAAGGCGGCCCTGTTGAAGAATTGCTGAAAATGAAAGAAGAAGGAATCATCAAACACGTCGGATTCAGTACTCATGGCCCATTAGAAGTAATTCTAAAAGCCATTGAAACCGACTTATTCGAATTTGTAAATCTGCACTACTACTACTTTTTCCAACGAAATAAAGCAGCAATTGATCTGGCCGAATCGAAAGACATGGGCGTTTTTATTATTTCGCCAAACGATAAAGGCGGACAACTCTTTCGGCCTTCGCAAAAGCTGACCGAATTAACCGCTCCCTTACATCCCATTCAGTGGAATGCCCGCTTTTGCCTCAGTCATTCTTCAATTCACACTTTAACCTTTGGCTTGCCAGTAACTGCCCAGTTCGAACACCTCAATGGTATTTTTCCGGCACCGGCACCTTTTTCTCCGGAAGATGCCCAAATCAAGCAAGTTCTCGACGAGCAAAAACGACTCGATCCTTATTCCAACTTTGATGCATACGTTATGGAGAATGATCCATCAGGATTGAATATTCCTGAAATATTGCGCTTTAGAACGCTCTGGAAATGCTACGACATGAAAGACTTTGGACTTTACCGCTACAACATGTTTCAGGAGAAAGACCATTGGTTTCCGGGCAATTTCCCTACTGAAGAGAATTTAAAAAAGGTGGATTTAACCCGCTGCCCGGTTGATGTTCCGCTGATAGATTTGATAAAAGAAACACATGAGGGATTGTACCGGCCAAAAGTGAAATAAAAATAGGGGCTGAACTCGTAATGAGTCAGCCCCTATCCTATTATTTATCCAAAACTATTATCTATTTAGTGCTTTAATTCGTCTCAGATTTTTGCGTTTTCTCAGTTTCAATCTGATCGTGTAATCCAACTCATATAAGGCAGGAACAAACATCAGGGTAAGGAACGTTGCAAAACTCAATCCGAATATGATTGACCAGGCCAACGGACCCCAAAATGCCACATTGTCGCCACCGAAATAAATGTGAGGGTTCAGCTCGGTAAAGATGGTAGCAAAATTGATGTTCAAACCGACCGCCAGAGGCACCAGACCCAACATGGTTGCTGTTGCCGTAAGAATTACAGGAGTAATACGGGTTTTACCTCCTTCGATAATTGCACGACGAGTAGGCAATCCTTCCTTCTTCTTGACATCAATAAACTCAACAATCAAAATTCCGTTTCGAACCACAATTCCGCCCAGCGCCACAACACCTAAACCGGTCATCATGATCACAAGATCCATTTTGAAGAAGATAAACCCAAGCAATACCCCAATGATACTGAATATAACCTCGCTGAGAATAATGATTGACTTGCTGACCGATCCAAATTGAGTAATCAGGATAAAGAAAATCATACCAATGGCAATGATCATAGCTTTCATAAGGAAAGCAACGGTTTCAGCCTGATCATCCTGTTCCCCGGTTAACTTGATTGAGGTACCTTCATGCAATGGAAATGATTTAGCTTCCCGTTTAATTACTGGCACAATATCGTTGGCCGAATAACCGGAAAGTACATTCGAATAAACAGTGATAACGCGTTTCTGGTCCAAACGCTTGATCCCGGCATACGATGAAGTGTAATCAATCTTAGCGACTGCCGATAATGGGACACTACGTAACATACCGGTATTCATATCGCGGTAAGTGATCTGAAGATTGACAAGGGCATCAATATTATCGCGCGTTAACTTACTGTAACGAAGCATAATCGGGTATTCATCCTCGTCCTGTTTCAATTTCGAAATTTCTTTTCCATACAGTGCCGTGCGGATTTCCATTCCGATTTGACCGGTTGAAATCCCTAATCGCTGTGCACGATCGCGGTTAATCTCAATAATGATTTCCGGAGAATTCATCTCGAAATCGGTTTTTAATTCTTCTACCCCAGGAACACCCAGAGAATCGATATAATTACGAAAAGCATAAGCATCCGCAATCAGGGTTCCCAGGTTTTCGTTGGTAATTTCAATGTTGATTGGTTTACCGGTTGGCGGGCCATTTTTCTCTTTATCAACAGTAATTTCAGCACCTGCGATATTTGCAACTTCCTTCCTGATTAATTCCATATACTTCGTAGTTGAAACACCAGTTGTTCGGAATTTATGCTCAACAAAATTTACTGTAACTTTCCCTCTGTTAAAAGGGGTTCCTGATGAAGCAAAACCCTCTTCCTCAGCACCAAGGGTCACATTCGAAATAATTGATTCCACATCAGGATTGTGCTCCCCGAGGGCTTTATAAACCCGTCCTTCAGCCACCCGGGTAACGCTATCAGTTACGAGCTGATGTGTCCCTCCCGGCATTTTTACATACACGAAAATAGTGTTCGGATCACCGTCCGGGAAAAACAATACAGTTGGCTTGGCTATTCCGGTAATGATCATTGTTGCAAAAAACAATACAATCATACCTCCCAGTATCCAGACTGGACGAGCTCCTTTCAGTATAAGGCGTAACTGTCTTTCATAAAAAGCCATAACCGAAGGCCAGGTCTTTTCCTGAAAGTTGTGGATCATTTTCTTTAGAACGAAATGGAAAAGAAGGATCAACACTACTGCAAGCATAAGAATGTTAGCCATAGCAAAGGCAGCTGGCGCTTTTCCTGTAAAATGAACAAGATAGAAGAGCGCTGACAAAGCAGCCATCACAATGATCGAAATTTTAAGTTTTCGCCAGCCAGTTCCTTGTTGAAATCCCGTATCGTATTCGTGTTTCATAAACGAAACCGCAAACACCGGGTTAAATACATAAGCAACAAACAACGAGGCAAACAGGGTTATGATCAGCGTTACAGGCAAATAATGCATAAACTGTCCAACGATGCCTGGCCAGAATGCCAACGGAAAGAATGGAGCAAGGGTAGTCAATGTTCCGGATAAAATAGGCAAAAAGACCTCACCGGCAGCCCGCTTGGCCGCAACATTAATATCAGGATTGAAACGGTGCAAACGATGCGTATTTTCAATAACCACAATAGCATCGTCAACCACAATACCAAGCGCGAAGATGAAGGCGAACATGACAATCATGTTCATGGTAAAGCCAAGTCCGGGAATAATCAGATAGGCTACAAACATCGATAATGGAACCGACAGCCCAACAAAGAATGCATTGGTGAATCCCATGAAGAACATCAGTACGATGGTTACAAGGATGAACCCGATGATAATCGTATTGTTCAACTCTTCGAGTGTGTTCCGGGTAAAACGGCTCTGGTCGCCGGTAACAGTAACTTCCATGTCTTTTGGATAGTCACGTTCTTTCAGGCCATCAACAATTTCCTTGATCTGATCGGAAGCGTCGAGCAGATTTGCACCGTTCTTTTTGATTACGTTAAGCGTGATTACATTTTTGCCGTTGAGCCTCGCATAACTGGCCTGTTCTTCAAAACCATCGTTTACTTCAGCGATATCGCTGAGTTTTACCATGGCACCACTCGACGATTGGACAATAATATTACGGATGGTTTCCACATCGGCAAACTGTCCTTTGATGCGAACTGTATTGCGGGTTCCGTTATTGGTAAGGTTTCCTCCCGAAATGGTCAGGTTTTCCATTGCAACGGCCTGTTCAATGTTACCAAAGGTAACCTTTGCCGCTTGCATTTTGAATATATCGGCATTGATTTGTATTTCGCGATCGAGCGCTCCTACAATGTCAACACGGGTAATTTCCTTCAGCCCTTCAATTTTATCCTGAGCAATCTCCGCGTAATGTTTCAGTTTAACCAGGTCATAATTTCCGGAGATATTGAGGAACATTACCGGCATTGCAGAAAGGTCGATATCCATGATTTGCGGTTGTGTTGGCAAATCGGTCGGAAGATCTGTCTTTGCTTTGTCCACTGCATCGCGAACACGCTGTTTGGCGGTTTCGATTGATAAATCAGGATCAAACTCAACAATGATTGAAGAGAAATCAGGAACGGAATTACTGGTTACTTTTTTGACGTTTGAAATTGATTTTAACTGTTTCTCAATCGGACGGGTTACCAGGTTTTCCATGTCTTCGGGCGAGGTGCCCGGATATGGTGTACTAACAACGATGTAAGGAATTACGATCTGAGGAAATGTTTCCTTCGGTATAAAATAGTAATTCATCATACCAAGCACCGAAATGATTATGGCGAGCACATAAATGCTCGTCCGGTTATCGATCGCCCAGCTCGTCGCAAAAAATTCTTTAATCTTATTTTCTTTCGACATGATTTGTCTGTTTTGTTTGATTTAGAAAACTACCTTTTCTCCTTGATTCAGGCCTTGAAACCCTGAAGTAATGACTTTCTCGCCCGCTGAAATTCCTTCCAGGATTTCAATAACTCCGTTGTAATCCATTCCGGTTTTAACGATCCTTCGCTCGGCATTCCATTCATTACCATTTTGCTTTGCAACATAAACGTACTTACCATCTTGATTGGTCTGCACATAATTTACCGGAAAACAGAACGCTTTTTCGTTGGTGTAATCCTTGATTTTGATGTAAGCAATCATGTTGGCGCGTAATTCAATATCTTTCGAAGAAACCTTACATTCAACCTTAAATGTCCGGTTGGTAGGATCAATAAAACGGCTGGTAAAGTTTAGTTTGGTTTCGATGTCTTTACCCAAATCAGGAAAACTGATCATGGCATCATTGCCATTTTTAATACGGGTAGCATAAGTTTCAGCCACTTCGGCAGTAATTTTAGCAACATTCATATTGATGACACGAATAGCCGAAGTTGGTTGCCCGGCTGCGGCCATTTGACCAACCCGAAGTGGAACACTTTCGACAGTACCGCTGATTGGCGAAACAATCCGTGACAGCTTCAACTGCTCTTTTATGGTATTAGCACGCTGTTCAAGCGATTCTTTGCCATTTTTTGCCTGTAGATACTGTACTTCGCTCCCAATTTTCTTGTCCCAAAGAGCGCTTTGTTTTTCGAAGATGCTGGTAGCTAAAGCAAGTTGGGTATTTACTTCTACGAGCGATTGTTTGGTGATTTGGTCATCCAGTTCAACCATCACCTGACCTTTTTTAACAGGCGATCCTTCTTTTACATAAACAGCAGTTACAATTCCATTCATTTGTGGGCTCACAGCAATGTTCTGATCACCATCAACAGTTCCCTGAACATCAATATAATGGTTAAAAACACATTCGACAATATCGGCTGTTTTAACAGTAACTGCCTTTTGTTCTGATTTTTCACTATCAGGATTGATTTCGGATTCGAGTTGAGCAATTTGTGTACTTAATTGTTCACGCTGGGCTTTCAGCTTTTCAAGCTCCGCCTTTTTGTCTGTATTCTGGCTGCACGAAACCAAAAAAGCGATCAGTGCAGAATAGTAAATAATTTTTTTCATTGTTTTTCGTATTTGTTGTTTTATGAATTTCTACTTGGTTTCAGCATTCGGATTGATGTTGAACAGCTTTTCCAACTTCGACCTTGATCCCTGTAAATCGTATATACACTGGTAATAGTCAGTCAGATTGGTCAGATATTGGTTCTGGCTTGTCATCAGATCCATGCTTGATGCCATCCCTTGTTTGTACTTTTCAAGGGTGCGTTGGTAAATATCGTCTGATAATTCCTTGCTTTTTTTCTGGTTTTGATATTTTTCAAGCTTCAGTTTCAAGTCGTTCTGGTATTGGGTAGATTGCATGGCCAGGCTGCTAGAAACAAACTGACGTGTGTTTTTGGCTTTTTCGAGCGCCATGCGCTTTTGAGACACAATCGACGACCGTTGCCCGCTACTAAAGATTGGCATGCTTAAATTTACACCAACCACATCCTTGGGTGAAAAATCGAATGCCGGAGCTTTTAGCTTTTCGGTATGATTATAGAAACCTGCAATGGTTGGGAGATAACTTGCTTTGGCCAAATCCAACTCCAATTTGGCTGCCTTTTCAGAAGTCTGAATAAGCTGATAATCAATATTCTGACCAATATTGAACGATTCGGCAAACAATTGTACGCTTGATGCTGTAAGCGACTCGCCCGACTCCAATGGATCGCTCAATTCAATTTTTGCAGCATCTTCCATTCCCATTTGAATTTTCAACAAACGATAAGCCATGTCTAAATTACTGTCAATCTGGTTCATTGCATTCCGAACGGTATTTCCGGTTAATTCGAGTTGGTCAACATCCGTTTTCTCAAGGAAACCTTGTTTGTTCATTTCTGTAATTTCGTACAAGGTTTTAGTAATGTTTTCAAGGTTCTGTGTCAAAATTTTCCGGCTTTCCTCGGCCAGCTGAATCATGTTATAAGTATTTGTAACAGTCTCAACGACATCAAGCTTTGCTTTCTCCGCATTTTGCTTTGTCAACCCATAATAAACCTTGGTGGCCTGTAATCCGACAATGTACGACCCGCTGAAAATCAATTGTGAAAGCGTAAAATCAAAAGTTGTGTTGCTTTTGACACCAAGTTCAATTGGAGTACCAGCCTCGCTGTTTAAGTAAATACTCTCGCCACTTAAAAGTTTAAGCGAGCTCATTGTTCCACTCATGGTGGTCGGATCCCAAGGAACTTCGGTATTCGATAAGGTTGTTTTACCACCAAAACTCATCGTTGGAACTTTAAAAATGTGCTGATAGGCACCTTTTGCACTGATTTGAGGTAACCCCGTAGCAACAGTTTCCCATACTTTCTTTTGGGCAATTTTCAGATCGAGGTCCGAATTGAGGATGTTGGTGTTGTTTTGCATGGCCAATTTTACCGCATCCTGAAGCGATAGCCTAACTGGCTCTTGCGCACTGGAAAGTAATGTTCCGGCAAGGAACATCACTGCCAGGCATAGAATCTGTTTGTGTTTTCTGAACATGTTTTGAACTATTTATAGGTTATTGATATTTTTATTCAGATGTTTTATTTCTGATTTGCGCCTTTCGAAATAGGCAATACCGTCCAAAGTTGAAATTGCGCGAATATGATTTTCGAACATCACTTCAAATACCTGCTCGAAAGTGATATTTTCAACTAAACAATAATCCTTATTGTGCATCTCAACGAGGTTTCTCACATACAAAGCGGCAACCAAGTCGATGTTTACATCGCTGCGGTACAATCCTTCAGTAATTCCTTGTTGAATATTTTGACTAATCTGGTTAAACATTTGGTTCTGCTTTCTTACCATGAACTGTGTAAAAATTGGTTCGTAGTATTTTTTCAATTCAAATTTTATTTTTGAATCAAGTTTTCCCATTTCTTCAAAAACCATCAAACTAACCTGAATCAGTACCTCAATTGCATTTAGTACTTCAAATTTTATTTTTGACATTTCGTTGTTCCACTTCATATCATCAAAGTAGAAAAGCTTTTCGATCAAATCTTCCTTGCTTTTCACATACAGATAAAGGGTTTTTTTCGAAATCCCGAGACTTCGGCTAATATCGTCCATATTCAAATTCCTGATCCCGAATTCAGCAAACAATTCGATAGTTCTTTCCAGAATCGCCAGAAATTTAGGATCATCAAAATTCAATTCTTCCTGCATTTTTGAGTTTACTTTTAATTTCAGGACAAAGATAGGAAACATTTTCGACAGGAAACGTTTCCTGTGTGTAAATTGTTCGTTAACATTTCGTACCAAAATTCCTGATTTTAACAAAAACAATGGTTAATGGGGTCGATAATCAAACAATATCAATAGGTGAATGACTGTTTTAGGACGGTAAAAGATGAACTTGTCGTCTCTGCATTCCATGGCATATGCTCAGATTTTGTTATCGTCCTTCTTGTGTGGACGGCTTAGGCAGATAAATATTTTAAGATTTTTCGATTTTGTTACCGAAATTCAGACTCGGCTCATAAAAAATGTGTTTTATCCTAAAACAACTCAACTTGAAGGGATAATTGTTTGAGTCGTTCAGAATACCAACCCACTTAGCCAGGCCCAAACCACATATCGGATAAATTTTCCGGCGAGCATGGTAATAGCAACAATCCAGATATTCGACCGAAGGACACCAAGTCCGATTGCAAAAATATCGCCAACCCCGGGAAGCCAGGTCAGGAAAGCAAAGAAGGCTCCCCTTTTATACAAACGATCGTGCCATTTTTCAATGGTTTCCCGTTTCACCCGAAGGTATTTTTCAATCCATTCCCATTTCCCAAGGTAACCAAGGGCAAAGCTGCTCATACCGCCGACCCAGTTGCCCAGCGATGCAACAATTACAGCCGAATATAGATCAGTTCCATTGGCCAGAACTGCTGTAAGCACAACTTCCGAACTGAAAGGCACAACCGTCGCAGCCAGAAAACTGGCCAGAAAAAGTCCCCAAAGGTTGTAATCAAAAAGTCCTTCCATAAATCAAAGCAAAAGTATTTTCCAAGCGCGAACTTAAAGAAAATAAACGATCCTGACGGTAGTAATATGATATTCGAATCCTTGAACCAACTGAGTTTCCTTTTGTTCGAACAAATTTAATTACCTTTGAGCGCTTAACGATTAAAAACAAAACCGATGGAAACGACTCGTCAAAATAAAATATCGCGCCTGATTCAAAAGGACATGGCCGACATACTGCAAAAAGAAGGGAAAGATATGTTTCACGGGATATTGCTCAGTGTGACCAATGTCCGGATTTCGCCCGACCTGTCGATAGCGCGGGTTTATTTGAGCATTTTCCCCTCAGAAAAAGGAGCCGAAGTTCTGCTCGAAATTAAAAAACACACCTCCAAAATCCGTGGATTACTTGGCCTGAAAGTTGGCAAACAGCTCCGGATCGTGCCTCAACTCGATTTCCACATCGACGACAGCCTCGACTATATCGATAACATCGACCGGCTCCTCAAAGAATAATTCAAGACAAAAATGTAAAGGCAAAAGGCAAAAAAAGGAGTGCCTAGCTTTTACCAAAGCTGTACTTGAGAAGACTAAAATTCTACCAAGCTTGGGTTTGTCCCCTATTTTTTAACTTTTTACTTTTGCCTTTTTACTTGACACTATGCAATACGATCCGATTAAACGCTCGCTGGGAAAAGTATTTAACCAGACCCCGCTGTTGCGCAAGCTGTTTTATCAGTTGCTCGACCTGTTGTTGCTCCGTGCCTGGCACATCCGCAAAGAACTTCGTAAACGCACTCGTTCTGCCCCTGAAGTGAAAACCATTCTGGATGCTGGGTCGGGTTTTGGGCAATACACTTACCGAATGGCTCGCTGGTTTCCGAAAGCCGAAATTAAAGCTGTCGACATCAAACCAGAGCAGATAGAAGATTGTAACCAATTTATGCAAAATGCAAGTTTGTCTTCCAGGGTTAAGTTTGAACTGGCCGACCTGACTCAATTTCAGGAACCAAACAAATACGATCTGGTTCTTTCGGTTGATGTGATGGAACACATTGAGGAAGATGTGCAGGTTTTCCGGAATTTTTACACATCGATGAAAGAAGGCGGGTTATTGCTGATTTCAACTCCATCCGATCAGGGCGGATCTGACTCGCACGACCATGATCGTGAAGAAGGGACTCACGGTTTTATCGACGAACACGTCCGCGATGGATACAACATTGCCGACATCGAAACCAAACTGAAATCTGTGGGATTTTCGAATATTGAAGCCCGCTACTCATACGGGAATTCTGGGAAAATATCGTGGAAGCTATCGATGAAATACCCGATCCTGATGCTTGGGGCAAGCAAATTGTTCTTTATCATCCTTCCGTTTTATTACCTCATCGTTTATCCGCTTGCCCTGATCCTGAACTTTTTCGACCTGGGCATGAAGCACAAAAGCGGAACTGGTTTGATCGTAAAAGCCTGGAAGTAAAAACATAGGGAAAAGTCATCAGTCATTGGAAAATTTTCTAAAATCCACTTTCCTAATGACTATTGACTTTTTACCGTTTGGAATTTGTAAATAGATAATTGGTAAATATTGAAAACCGCTTTCTATATCGCCCGTCGCTACCTGATTTCGAAAAAATCGGTCAATGTGATCAATATCATTTCCGGGGTATCAGTCGCCGGGGTTACTGTTGGCACTTTTGCACTGGTAGTAATCTTATCTGTTTTCAATGGACTCGATTTTTCGATCAAATCGCTTTTTTCAACATTCGATCCAGATATAAAAATTACCAATACGGTTAAAGGCAAATCATTCGAATTGGAAAGCATCAACATCGATAAAATCAAACATATAGCTGGCATTTCGACGGTTACTCCGGTTGTTGAAGAAGACGCCTTTTTAATGTATGGCAACCAACAGTACTTTGCGACGATCAAAGGAGTGCCCACCAATTATAACGAAATTTCGAGGCTCGACACCAGCAGCATTACCAGCGGTCGGTTTCTGCTCGAAGCCAATCAGGTTCCGTATGCTTTAGTCGGACAAGGAGTTGCCTATTATCTTTCGGTTGGCCTCAGCTTTACCGATCCCATTCACATATACACCCTGAAAAAAGGCACCAAAGGAAGTCCGACATTGGATAATACGTTCAACCACAGCACGATTTATGCCTCCGGATTATTTCAAAACCAACAGGAAATTGATTCTAAATACGTGTTGGTTCCAATCGGTTTTGCAAAGGAATTGTTTCAAATGGAAGATCGTGTAAGTGCCATTGAAGTTGGATTAACAGCAGGAACTTCAGAGGATGTTGTCAAAAAAGAAATTAGCAGCTTACTTGGCAATGACTTTGTGGTGAAAACACAATTCGAACAACACGAACTTTTTTACCGGGTGATGCAATCCGAAAAATGGGCTATTTTCTTCATTCTGGCCTTTATTTTAGTCATCGCATCGTTCAACATTCTTGGATCGCTTTCGATGCTTATCATCGACAAAAAGGCTGACATTGCCATCCTTCAAAGTATGGGAGCCAACCAGAAACTGATCAAAACCATTTTCCTTTTCGAAGGTTGGATGATTTCACTGGCGGGTGCTGTTTTTGGCTTAATTCTTGGCGTCCTCATCTGCTGGGTTCAGATTAAATTTGGAATACTCAAAATCCCGGGAAACGACGGCTCATTTATATTCTCAGTATATCCCGTCCAAGTCAGGATTGGCGATTTGCTAGCTATTTTCCTGCTGGTCACCGGCATTGGCTTTCTGGCTGCCTGGTACCCCATCCGGTTTATCTCCGGGAAATATTTGAATGGCCCGGTGAAATAATAACCCGCATCCCCTTTCAGATCAACTTTTCTTCAATGGCCATTTTTACCAAAACAGCCGTGTTTCAGGCATTCAGTTTAAACAGAAGGTTTTTTCGATAGCTGTTTATGGTTTCAACACCAAGAAAGAGCTCTGCCGCAATTTCAGGATTGGTATAACCCGTTACAATCAGGCCGAGCTGTTCGGTTTCGCATTTCACTTCCATCTCGGCGATGGTCTTTTTTTGGTTCTCACGGTAAACCCGGTCTGTTAGTTCCAATATTCGACAGCGCTTGCCCGGTTTCATTCAAATCATTCAGTTTCTCAAAAATCGTTAATGCCTGAAAATAACTTTGGATTGCGGTTTCGTAATTTCCTAAATCAGCCTCTATATTTCCGGTTTTCTGAAGGATTCCGCCAAGTAGCCGGTCGCCATCCGAAGCCAGCGGGATGGCTTTGTCCTTAATTAATTTGGCACTGTCGAGTCGGTTGCAGTTATAAAGGGCAGTCCCCAAACGGTGATATGCCACTGCCAGAAGTTTCGTGTTATTTTCCTTTTGTGACAGGGCAATAGCCTGATCGGCCAGTTTTTGTGATTTTACCGGATTGGTTTCAACATACCGCAAGCTCAGTTCATCTAAAACGCCAACGCGATCGATTGTGCTTAATTCGTTTGATTGCAAAACAATTTCAAGCGAATCGATGTTCCGCGAAAAACCAGGTTCACAGGTTAAAAATTAAAAAACGATTACCAGAGAAATCCGACACATTAGCCACTGACGGTTGAATACTTTCATCTTGTCGATTTAAGATTTTATCCACCTGAATTCATTACAAATATATCTTAACAACCACATTTGAAAAACCCCTTTTTGGGGGCAAAACAGGCACACGCAAGAGTCCTATTTTTGTATTGACTTGAATTGATTAATTGCTTAACTTTAATCAAGCTGACAATATAACTATTTAAAAATAAACCAAAAACAAGCTTCCTCATGAAAAAATTACTTTTATTATTCGGACTGTGTTTTGGGCTGCTTGCCTTTCCAATTTTACTTGATGCCCAAATCAATTTAAAGGACAAACTGAAGAATGCCACGAATAACCGGGCCAACCAACGGACCAACCAAGGCATCAACAAAGGGCTGGATGCTGTTGAAGGAGGCGTAAAAGATCTGTTCAAAAAGAAGAATAAAGAGGAGAAGGATAGTGCTACTGTTGATCAGAAACAGGGGAATGGATCATCCGAAGAATCGAAGCAATCACTGAAAGCTTATTCAAATTATGATTTTGTGCCAGGCGATAAAGTTTTGTTGTACGAAGATTTCAGCCAGGATGCGGTGGGGGATTTCCCTGCACTTTGGACCACAGATGTAGCTGGTGAAGTGAATACTCTGAATATAGCTCCTGGGAATTGGCTCAATTTGAACAGTACCGAAGGAACCTATTGGTTCATGAAAGACATTGACTTTCCAAAGAATTTTATTCTTGAAATGGATATTGTTCCCAAAATTGCAGCGCCACGTTTTGCGGCCGACGTGGTTCTTTTTGGAGAAGGCAGCCACAGTGAAATGGATAAGAACGGAGATCCCGGAACTTGCGGATTGCACATAAAAATTGAAAAGAATATCTGGGAAACCGCCGGATATAAAAAAGGCGTCCAGGAAAAACTAACCGGATCATCAACCAATAATCTTGTTGTTCCAGAGAAAGTTAACCATGTCATTATTTGGGTTCAGAACCGCAGGGTACGTATTTATCATGCCGGTGGAAAAGTTTTAGATATACCCACCAATATTTATGAAGGAAGCAAATTTTCCCGACTTTGTTTCAAACTTTACCGGGGAGCATCTGCTGGTTCCTATATCTCAAATATTAAACTTACCACTGCTGCACCTGATACCAGAAACAAGCTGCTTGAAGAAGGCAAACTCATCAGTTATGGTATCTATTTTGACGTGAACAAGGATGTGATTAAGCCTGAGTCGTATGGTGCATTGAATGATATTGCCAAAATCCTGAATGAAGTTCCGGATGTAAAAGTCAAGATTGTAGGTCACACCGATTCGGATGGAAAAGATGACTCAAATCTAGATTTGTCCAAACGCCGTGCAGCTTCAGTAAAGGCCGAACTTGCAAAAACATTTGGAGTAAATGCCGACCGTTTAGTAACCGATGGTCTGGGTGAATCACAACCGGTTGCCCCTAACGACACACCTGTCAATAAAGCCCTAAACCGAAGGGTTGAGTTCATCAAATTATAATCCTTAAAAACTTACAAAACATGAAAAAATTACTTTTAATCACGGCAATCATTCTTTGTGCAATTGTGCTGAAAGCTCAGGAAACTTTTTTCCCTACAAAAGAAGGAACGGTTCTAGTCTATAAAACATTCGACAAAAAAGATAAGCTCACCAACACGGTACAATACACCATAAAACATGTAAACATCAGCGGTAGCAACATGGATGTTACCTATCTGTGCGAATCGATTGACCCAAAAGACAAACTGGTATTTAAAGAAGAAATTACCATTCACCAGAAGGGCGATAAGCTCTATTTAGACATGAGCAATTTTATCAACAAGGCTGCTTTCCAGCAAAATGGTGAGATTCCGGCAAATATTGAGGTGACTGGAAATAATATGGAAATTCCGTTGAATCCACAACCCGGAGATGTATTGCCTGATGCCAGTGTTGCTATGGCTTTAAAAATAGGCTTTATTAATATGAAAGTATCGGCTGATGTAACTAACCGAAAAGTGGAAGCCATTGAAGATATAACTGTAAAAGGCGGAGCTTTCAAATGCTATAAGTTTTCAAGCGATATTAACTCGGTAGCGATGGGCATTAAAGTAAAAGCTAAAAGTACTGAATGGTATGCTAAAGGAATTGGAACTGTTAAAAGTGAGAGTTGCGACAAAGAAGGAAAGCTTCAGTCGCATACCGAATTGGTAGAGTTGAGGTAAATCCGGGAATTCATAGTCGTCGTGAAAAGCATTGAGCCTGATCTTATACTCAAGTTACAATACAACGAAATCAGCTTAAAAAACCACTTAAAAATACAGTTATGAAAACAACTCTGGCGGTATTTCTACTGATGTTTTCAGTAAACTATTTAATGGCACAAACAATGCCTGAAGCATTTCTCGGAATGTTACCCGATCCTCCGGGAGGTTTATGTGCCGAAGGTGAAAATGATGCAAAATCGGGTTTTATACAGCGAGTCGGGGAAGTTCATGACCAGTTACAGGAAGAAATTTCGCGTCGAAAGGATGAGATCGAGAATAAAGTAGATCGGAACAAAAGTAAAATGCAGCAAAATGCCATGGAACGAACGGGCGTATCGCCCGAATTGATGCAGAAGATGATGGCTCTCGAAAAAGCGAGCAAAGGCGCTACCGGTGATCAGGCAAAAGCTTATAAAGAACAAAAGAAAGCCATGGCTGATCAAATGATTCAGCAAAGCATGAACATTTCGATGGGTGAAATCGAAAACCTGAAAAAGATGGACAAAGCGGGGAAAACAGCATGGGCTGAAGCTTATGCCACCGAGAAGAAAGCCGAAGTGATGGCTGATCCACAGGCCTATCAGAAAAAAACTGCCGCTGACATGAAAGATTTCAAATTGCTGCAAAAACAACAGCAATTGGCGGACAGCCTTGGAGCTCAATCGACGAAATATATGAAGCAGTTTGAGGAGATAGACAAAGATCCGTCGGCACAGGCTTTGCTAACACAAATTGATGAATTAGAGGCCAGGCTGAATGAAGAATATAAGAAAGAGAACAGGCTGAATGATGACGAAATAAAGTCTTTAAGTAATTCGATCAGGAATATCCAGATTAGTTATTGCAACATGCAAAGCCCGAAATATCTTAAAGTTTTAACGATGTACAAATCCTTTACACAGTCCTCCCTTAAACCTTATTACCGGCTCGAAAAACTGACTAATCAGGTCAATGCCACACAAACCGGCGTTGATCTCAGTACCGAACCTGGAATGATGGGCCTTCAGCAAATCGGAGCTTACCTTAGCAAATTAAGCGATGTTTACCGTTACAATCATGTCAGTCCGAAATATGTTTATATCGGTGCCGAATGAGTTAACTTGAACGGTAAACTGGATCCAATCCTTCAAAACTATCCAAATGAAGCAAATCCAAATCCTGTTTCTGTTTCTGGCCATTTGTATGTCGGCAATATCGCAGAATACGGGCGGTGATGCAGCATCCATTCGCGCGCAAATGTCAGCCATCAGGAAAAATACCAACTGGAGCGATCCGGCTGTGGCCAAAGCGGCCAATGCAAAAATTCAGGACCTGGCTGCCAAATTAACTTCGGCCCTTCGGCAAGGCAAACCACAAACCCTGCCACCGGGGAGCGAAGGAATAAAACCGGAAGAAGCTGCCAAAATTCAGCAGGAAAACGACGACTATGGTAACAAGCTGTGGAACCTGATGATGAAAATCGTTCAGGAAGGAGGAAAAGGCAAATGGGATTTGGCTGAACCGTTGCGTGAAGAAATTGTGGCGGAATACAAGGAAGACGAAAACCCCGCCATTAAAAGCCCCGATTGGTTTCAGCAAATACCCTATTTACAAATCAATGTTTCGATGCCTGGTATTCAGGCAGTAATCGACCAAATGCCACTTTTCAGGGGAATAAAAATCCTGATTGTTACCTGCGAAAAAGCAGGTACTCCAGTCGATCTGTCCGAAATCCTGAAAAACGCTTCATCTTACCCACTCGAAGAATTATACGTTTTAAATTTTGGATCTTCAGTCCCCCTGATTCCCCCTGAAGTTTCAACGTTCAGTCAGTTAAAAATTTTGTCGTTTGTCAACAACCGACTGGGCAATATTCCAGATTATGTGGGAAAACTAACCCTGCTGAATGACCTGCAAATCGATCTTAATCCGATTTCGGAAGCGCTTTCAGGAATTCGGTCACTAAAAATGCTTAAACAGCTTAGCCTGGTCAAGACCAATATTCCGGAAAGCGAAATAGCACAGATTCAGAAATTATTTCCTGATTGCAAAATTACCGCCAAATGAGAACAACACTGATAGTATGGTTTCTTGCCGGAATTTTAGGAATAACAACTGTTTCGGCGCAGGATAAACCCCGATTTTTTCTTTACTGTACAGCTTCGGGTGATTCGTCGGCGAGATATGCCGAAGAGTTTGAAGAAATTATGTCATCCTATCTTATCAAGTCTTTTCCGTGTGTTCGGGTTCGAACTCAAAAATTTATCCGAGGCAGGCTTCGTGAGGAAAAAATCAAACAACTTAAAGGTTTGTCGAGTGACCTGCCTTCGTTTTGCGACGATCTGGCCTGCGATTATTTTATCAACCTGGAACTTTCCGATTTTCTTTCCGATCAAATAATAGCTTCTGCAAGCTGTCTTTTGTATAAAAAAGTTCAGCCGCTGGTCAGGCATGCTAAAAATGCCCCCCGAAATCCAGCATCGATCAGAGACGTTATGAAAACAGTGGCCGAAACTTTAACCAAAAAACTTGAGAAATATGAAATTTGCCCGTTCACCGGGCCGGTTTCAATCACAATCAGCTCTGACCTGGACTCGACAAATGTTGTTGATTATGGCGTTTACTGCAATGGATCGGATCAGCGGTACCACAAGGAAACGGAAATAAAGAATCATACGTTCAGCGATTGGAAACTCCAACGAAAAGGAATCCCATGGACTGATGGTACCATGACATTCTACACCGATGAAATGACGAAAACGACCGAAGAAGATGGTTGCCACAAATGTAAATCGGGGAACCGCGAAGGGGGTTTGGTTACCACGATGAAAAGTTCGATGAAAATTAAAGGCCAGGGTATCTCGCACGAAAGCTTGCACAATGGAGTAAAACAGGATGACACCCGTATTGAAATCGAATTTTTTGAAAACGGCCAGTATGTAGTCAAGCCAAAAGGGACTTCGCAACCAGTTACCGGCGAAGAAACGATCACCCTGAAAGCCGAAGGAACCTGTGACAACCAGCCCGAACAAAGCAAACCTACACCAAAAGAAATTAAAGTTCCCTTAAAAGTAATTTTTGGGCCTTATATGGGTAAATCAACAGATAAACTCCTTCAGCAAAAGGACACCAAAAAAGTTAAGGATCCCATTACCGGAGAAAATCAAACCATAACCATCGATTTTTCTTTGAAACAAAAGGATAAATGAGATGGACTGGATGAAAATACGCTGGTTGCGGCAATTGCAAAGTAACCCGACCAATTTTATCAAATCGAAAAACAGTTAAACAATGAGAACTCTTTTCATCATTATTTCGGCGCTGATAATAGGCTACACAAGTAATTCATCTGTTTGGGCTGGGCATTTGTCTTTTCTTCAGGATGATCCGCTAAATGGTCCAAAAAAAGAATATTATCCAAATGGTAAGGTTTGCAAAGAATATACCTTGAAAGATGGTAAAATCGAAGGATCGTATAAATTCTACAATACTATTGGAAAATTAGTATCTGATCAGTATTACAAAGAGGGCGAACCCAACGGATACCTGAAAACCTATTACGAAAGCGGGCAACTAAAATCAGAAGGAAATATGAAACCGGGTGGCGATATTTCAGGACCCTCAAGAGAATATTACGAAAACGGAACACTAAAAAGTGAAAGTATGATTTCAGGACAAATGCCTGAAATTTCATCTCAATCGAAGCAGTACTCTAAAGATGGCAAGCTTCAGCAGGAAATTATTGTTTCGAATGGGGAGTTTGTTTACTCTATTTCTTATGACGATCAGGGCAGGGTAACTTCGGAACAAAAGCCGGGGCAGAATATTTCCTATTGGTACGAACGGGATACCGGGAAAAGGCATGTTTCCATCAATGGGGTAGAACAAAAATAAAATCCAAAGCTATGACAACCAGACTTTCACTAATCCTATTTGTTTCTTTTTTCGCCAGACTTACCAGCGCTCAGGAACTTCCACTAATTCTCGATAAACCGGGCACCTTCGAAATCTTGAAACGGACAGATTATGCCAGTTCCGAATGTGGATTCACCAAAGCAGAGGTGACCACCAATCTCCAGAAAATTACCGACCTGGTGGTCCTTGTACGCACCAATCCTGTTTTAAGCGAATTGAAGGGTTTCGACGGCAGGGTTCGGATTTACAACTCAATTGCCTGTCAATACGAGGGAATTTACGGGGTACCTGCCAGGATTAGTTTTGAATTTGCTGCCTGGTACAGGTTGAAAGATGGCAGGGAAGTTCGCGGATTGATCGAACCTCCTGAATGGTCAATTTATATTAACACGATACAACCGGGATGGACAAGTGGCTTTTCGCGAAAACCTGATTTATTTGCTGTTTCCGAAAAGAAAGAAACCATCGCTCCCGGTATTGATATTTACGATGGAGAATGTTTTGTGATATACAACCCCGACCAGCCCGATTATTGGCTTCCGGTTACGGTAAAAGAAGCTTTTGATGTCGTATTTGCCGAGAACAGGAAAATCAAAGATCAAATCCAGAAAGATTTTATCATGAAATTTTTGAACGAGGAATGGGCTTCCATTCCGGCTGAAGACTACAATAAACCGGCAACTTTTAGCGGAATGATATCCAGAGTGGGAACCCGTGAAGGATTTCCCAAAATCATGAAAGTAAACCCAGCCTATTGGGATAAATCGAGACCCAAATCCGACATTCAGTTCATCACTTTCAGGATGATCACCAACAGAAAATTTCTGGAACAACGGACAAAAGAATACCTCGAAAAGAACAGCATTAGCTACCAATGCGCCCGTTTTGAGGAATCGCTCGATCTGGATTTTGTAAAATCCATCAAGCCTTTAGTCCTCAAACACTAGAAAACAATCATTTATAATCCTGATAAAAACTTTCAAAATAGTTGTCGTTATTTTGTTTCTTATCATCCTTAAAATTACTCACCCTGAATAAAAAAAAAGGATTCCATCTTGCTAGAATTGATGGAATCCTTTGCTTTTTATTTGCTTACCGAAAATGAAGCTTTTCCACTACCCATACGTCCATCTTTTGCTATTCCCTGCACCTCAATCACGAAATCGGAAATCACTTTTCCTGCCGTAACTTCAAATTCAAACTGGCCGGTTTGATCTACTTTTTGATCCGGGATCCAAAGCAAAGTCGTCCTGTTATCGCGCTTTGGATTTATAGGTTCGGTTGAAAATGCATTTGCAATGCGGAACTCTCCATCATGTTTTTCAGTTGTTTCCTTTGGTGTTTTCAACTCCGTGGGTTCTGCCTTTTTCTGAAATATTTCAATCACTCCAACTGAATTTAATCCGGTATATTTTTGAATATCTATGGGGTTGGTCGAAACATTGATATGGTCAATATCTGAAGGCGAAAGATTTTGAACTACCCCAATATCAGTACCCATTTGTTGCCCGTCTAGAACTATTAAAGCCCCTCCCTGATAATTTAGCGAATTCTCGGATCCAAAAAATACGATCTGATTACTCACAAGCTTAAACGGTTTTATTGTTTTTATGACGTCCAGGATACTGGTTGATGAGCTTAAAAGCTTTCGTTGATTATCCAAATTTTGAGTATTCACCTTATAAACTTTGGGAGCCTTGCTAAACAAATCCTCATTGTTGTTAAAGTATAATTTATCGACAGCAATTTCTGAATTTATCAGGTTATATTTCTTCATATTATCTGCAATGTAAACCGAAATCTGACCTTCAAGATTTTTAATCAGATTTACATTCAAATCATGTTTTCCCTCCGCGTCGGTTGCCTTTGCCGAAAAATCATCAATATTACTCATATAGAGATTTGGGAAAGAAAAAACACCTTCAGAATTAGTGGTTGTGGTGTGCAATTGCATGTTTTTGTTGTTCACCAAACTTACTTTGGCTTTATTCACTTTGCTCCCGCTTTTGTCGGTTACAAACCCCGAAATTCTAAAGTTTGCCGTATTCGTATATGAAGCATTTTCAAGCTTAAACTGTCTGATCTTTGCCCAATCGAAACCCTTTATGCGGTTTGCAATCAAGAATACATCCATTATAGCCGTATTCTTGTCTTTGTCTTTAAATGCTTCGGGAAACAGAGAAAACGGAGATTCTAATTCTGATTCGATCTGAAGATATTCTTCAATTTGTGGCTTGTCCGAATCACTCCGGAATTTGTCGGTAACCGCTACTGCAACATTTCCTGAAAGGGGTTGGTTTTTTTCATCGGTAAGTCGAACTTTTACGTTCATTTTTCCGCCTGCCGACAAACTATTTTTCTCTGGTAGAACGTTGATTTTAAGCTCCTGCTTATTATCCCTAAAAATAATACGTTCGGCCAGTAAATTTCCTTCTTTCGTAAATACCGATAATAAATTAACACCCTGAGGCAATTGATCAGCAGGAATTTTCAGTCGTCCGACTGCGTTAATCTCCATATCCCCAGCCCAATATACATTATTACCATGGGTAACCGTTAGTGCTACAGCATGCTTTTGCTTATCAGGAAAAATCAAGTTGGCATAGATAAATTCGGCATCGGCTTTTACCACCGAAATAGCAAGACCGTCGGCAGCAGTAGCCGGCAGTTCGAACGATTGGTTTTGGCCTACTTTCCCAGAAAGTTGGAGTTTGTATTTCTGTTGTCCGGGGTTAATAATTGAGAAAAGGCCAAGCCCTTTGGCCAAAGTTTTAATCGGTGTAACCTGTTCGCCTTGCTGATTCAATACAGATCCTTCCACATCAACAGGAATTCCCCATTTGTTGAAGGCTGTATATCCAATCTTGGTTGGTACCCCGGCAACCAAATTTCCACCTTCAGGATAGAATCGGATCACAATCGGATCGAGGTTCGAAGGGAGAAACACTTCATGCTTCCAATCACCTTTAGAATCTGATAATTCGCAAATAAATGGTTCTCCATTGGTTTTGGCCGGAATAGTAAATGGAATGGTGACTTTTCCATTCTCATCAGTTTTGAGTTTATCTTTTTCAAGTACTTCAGAACCATTTTTAATCTCATATCGTAACTGCTCGTTTTTTTGAGCTGCACCCGTATTATCCCTGAGAACCACAAGTAATTCGTTTTTCTTTCCAGACATAGAAATACTATCTTTCGCAATAGCTGCAACAACCCATTGGGTACTGTACTCCGGATCAATTTTCAGCTTTATAACCGGTACCTGCTCTAACGAACTCTGCTCTGAAGAGTATGCCACCAGAAAATAGGTATCCCCACCCAAATTATCCGGAATCTTTAGGTCACCCGAAGAGGCACCATTACCCATCCTGAAAGTACCTTTCGTTATGCTTTTTCCTGTTTTGTCGAAAAGACTTAGATAGAGTTTAGTGCTTTCATCTGTAACTAACGGATTATCTGTTTCGGAAGTAAAAGCCCGAAACCAGATGGTCTCCCCTGGTTTATAGTGAACTTTATCTGTCATCAGAAAGACATTCTCACGAGGATAAACGCTGAAATAGCTGGTAATCTGGAGGCTAATCTTAGGGATTGGACTCTGATCCTGTGCTGAAAGCACCATTGTGGACAAAACCATCAATACCAATAAGCTGAATGTTTTCATATGCGTGATTTTATTTAGTGTGGATAACGTTTTTTTCATTTTTCTTAAATAAAGAGTCGTTTTTCATTGAATAATCCAGCAAAGATTTCCGAAGTTCTTCTGATGGTTTGATGATGTTGTAATCACCCCAAAAACCATCTTCAAAATTCGTCACAACTTCCGTAAATATGTCTTTGGAATTAAACATTTCATCCTTTTTGTAATGAGTTCCGTCATCGGGTTTAAAATCTGTAATGAGTAATTCCGAATCGCTGTAAAAAATCGAATTGACCTTATCTTCCTTACTCTTAACCCTGAAGCTGATAGATGCCCGAGCCGTACTCAAATGCCATTTGTTATTGGCCTTGCGGTAACTTACTTTATAATCGACTCTGGTTGGCCTGACATAAAAGTCCTTAGGCTTCTTTTTAATGAGCGATTCGTGTGCAAATTTCAGGCCTGTACGGCTAAGACTGAATTCAGCCTGAACTAACGCAAAAGAAGACATGTCAACATATAATTTACCTTGGTAGCAGGGATAATCAACTTTTTCTTTGGGTTTAAAATAAATAACATAGGTATTGCGATCATCAACTTCAATAATTCCTTCTGTCGAAAATTTGTAAAAATCACGAAATTCAGGATCAAGAAACGAATCGAGGGTTTTTACCACATCCAGCTTGGTGATGTAATACGGTCCGCCCTGTATTTTAAAATCGACAAATTTAAACGGCATAACATTCAGACTTTTACGCCCTTTGATGACCTTGACTTTGTCCTGGACAAACGAATTATCGTAAGAAGTTTTTCGAATTTCCATAAGTGCCTCAGCAACGTCGATGTAGGTATTGTCTTGTTTCAGAACTTCTCTGTAAAAAGAAGTCATGATCTCAACATCGCGAGAATAATTGAGAGGAATTTTAGAAAGTATTTTGCTTATAATATCGTCTGAATTAATCGCTGTTACTTTAATTTCTTTTAACTGGACAGATGATGGATCCAGAAAAATCTGATAATTCTTATCTGTAATAGCGCCTATTGGCTGTATCTGTTGCCGATATCCCAGACACGAAATAATGATGGTGTCTTGCCTCATCGATTCCGGAATCTTCAGTTCAAATTCACCATCGTTGTTCGAAACGGTGCCAATATTCTCCCTGAAAATATAAATGCTGGAATAAGGAAGTGCGTCCTTTTCTTCTTTATCGATTACCTTTCCCCGGAAGACGATTATTTTAGGTTTTTCCTTTTCAACATCAATATCCTTTTTTTTTACCTCTTCACCCTCTGGGATGGCAATAATGATTTGCTCTCCGAGTACTTTATATGCAAATTTTGCATGGAATAGCGAGTCGAGTGTTTCCTTGATTGTTTTGTCGGTGATTGAAATATCAGTTTTTTTTTCGGCTTCAATCAAAATGGCATCGTATGAGAAAAAAACCTGTGCCTGCGACGAAATCTGATCTAAAATAGCTGCTACTGTTTCATTGTTTGCTTCGATACTTATTTTTTTATCCAATACGGAGCTGTTTTCCTTTTGTCCGAAGGATATCCTAAACGACAAAAGGAAAACAATAAAAAATAATCCGCAAACTGGTTTCATCCTCAGAACATTTTTTTCAGAAAAAATTCAGTTTTTACCTGTTCTCCGTTTCGAAGAATGGTCATTTTAATGCGTCTGTCTTGCTGACTTTGGAATAACAAATTTATATCATTTAATGTCAAAGACTTGTTATTCGTATTATTTAATGAAATAATCTGGTCATTTTCAAGAATTCCGGCATAATAGGCTGGTGAATTCTTACGGATATTGCTAACCAAAAAGATAGGCAGCCCAGGCATAGGATTAGTTACCTCCAAACCACTCATGTTGTAGTTAAAATCATCCTTCAAGTTGGCATTTGGCCGCAGGATAAGTCGCTTACCCGGGTAATCCATCGTGATATAAAATCTCCGAAGAATTTCGGCACCCAGTGTACCATTCCGGTCATTTTTCCCAATCAGTTGATCGACTAACTCATTGTCAGGAAAAGCAACAATTGGTTCATACAACACCAGCGGGCCAACCCAAATTGCTCCAATTCGGCCCTTTTTCCCATATAAATCACCGCTTAATCCGCGTCCCAGAAAGGTCTCGATGTGGTTTTCAGGCAGTGATATCCGGCTGTCTGAATTTGTTGATAACCAAATAGCATCGCTGGCGCCGGTATCGACCAACAATTTAACCGGAACATCTTCATTTTTGTCGGTAACTATGCTGGTGGTTACGAAAGGTTTGCCCTGCTCGAAGCTTAGTGGAAGAACAATGTCTCGTTCCCTTGCTTTGTAGTCAAAAAATTCAGGCTTTATCAGGGTAATTTTATGTTCCGCATAGTCAATTTTGACCACATAATCTTTGAATAGATTAAACCCAATCAGGCCATGAACAGGCATTCCAAGGATGTGCGATATTTGAAAATTTTCATTGATTACCATATGAATTTCCTGATCATAAGCCACCAATCCATTCAAGTTTATGATATTATTGCCTGAGCGGTATGCCGTAAGTTGTTCACCCTCACCAAGTCCCTTAACATTAATAGGCTGAAGGTAATTCAGGTTCAGTTTGTTAACGAAAGGCAACTCTGTAATAATCGGATATCTGACACCTGTATCCAGAATAAAATTTAAGGTATCCGAATTATTAATAGCTACCGGGATAATGATCAGATTATTGGAGGATTTAAAATCAAATGTTACCGACTTTTTCTTCGGATTATCAAAAACAAACCCAGCCTGATCGGTGTAGTTCCTCATCCTCTTGTCGTAGTCGAGATTTTTATCCATTTGATCATGATCTCTGATAACCAGAAGATTATCCTGTATTTCGAAAAGAAGCTTCGAATCTTTCATCAGTTGACCAAGCACATCCTTTATGGGCTTGTTTGACATATTCAAACTAATATTTTTCCCTTCAATCAGGTTTGAATTGTATGAATAGTCAAGGTGAAGATAATTGCAGATTCGTTCAATTACAGTCGAAAGTGACTCATTTTCAGCATAAATACTGATACTCTGGTCAAGAACGTCGGCCTTTTGGTCCTTTTTAAGTTCCTGTACTTTATTTTGAACAGAGTTTTGTTTTGTTCCCTTGGTGTTTTGCTTTTGGCTTAAAGACTGAAAAGGTAATGAAACAAACATTACACAAATTATGCAAAATATAAAAAAGGGTATAATTCGAATTGTTTTCATGGCATTTAAACAATTAAAGTTAGGATCGCACCTTTAAAAAATACTGCCCGTCGACTTCCTGAACCTCGATTTTAAAAGTGGTTTCGATGACTTTCAGAATAAAATCAAGCGGATAGTTATTGAATTGGGCAGTGAGCAGAAGTTCGTTTAGCTTCGGATCGGCCAAACGGATGTTTACTTTGTAAACTTTTTCTAGGTTTCCAATTACTTCGCGTAACGAAGTCGCCTTAAAAATTAGGTTGTGCGTCTTCCAGGCTAAAAAATTAGGATCTTGGTTTGTGGTTTTTTGCAACGTCTTGCTCTCATAGACCAAAGTTCCTTTATCTCCCGGAGTCAGGATCAGTTCATCGGTTTGTAATGATTCAGTCATTTTACTCATAACCTGCACTTTGCCAGTCTGAACAATGACTTCAACCAATTTGGTTTCCGGATATGCGCTCACACTGAAGCTGGTACCAACAACTTTGATTTGCGCCTTCCCGGCATGAATAATGAAAGGTTTATTTTTGTTTGGTTTTACTTCAAAAAAGGCTTCTCCTTCGATACTAATTTCGCGGGTTTTCCGGCCAAACTTCTTTGGATAAAATACTTTGGTGTCGCTGTTTAAAGTAACCAAAGTGCCGTCGGGCAAAGTGAAGGTATTTAAAACCTGATCGGTGGCTGTTAGCTCTAACATAGCCACTGTTGCCGAAGGATTATAAAAAACTTCATATCCGGAGAACAAAAGTACTGCTGAAATCAGGATCGCTGCAGCAACCCTGTATAACGGATTTGAAATTAACGTTCTGATTATGGTATTTCCTGTTGAAATTCGACTGTGAATCCGGGATTCTACTTTTCCCCAAGCCTGCTCAACCGGATACTTTTTCAGATCAAAATACAAGTCAACCTGCTTTGTCATTTTTAGAAGTTGCTCGCCTTCGTTTTCTGACGAGAATATTTCCTTCACAACAGATTTGCTTTCTTCTGCTGCAACTTCAGGATTTTCGTCGTAAATCGATTTAGCGAGTAACTCCCAATTTTTATCGTCAATATGTTGATTTGTTTTCATACAACTAAGAGACATTAAAGTACCGGATTAACCCCTATTGGAGCGATCTGTTTTTTTTAAGACTACAAATAAAGTCATCAGGTGGTTGCTAAAATCCTTTAATTCTTCACGTAAATATTTTAATGCCAAGCCCATCTGAGCTTCAACAGTCTTAACCGAAATATCCAAGGTCTCAGCAATTTCCTTATATTTTAGGCCCTGTTCACGGCTTAACCTGAATATTTCTTTCCGTTTGGGAGGAAGCGAATCAATGCTTTTTTCAATTCGCCTACTTAGATCAACCTCCAGATAGTATTGTTCGGTATTGATTTCATGAGAAGCTGCCTCAAGTACATTATGAGCATATTGCTTTTTAATCTTCTCGTGTTGAATCTGGTTGAGGCAATGATTGCGAACCGAGCGAAAGAAGTAATGCTTAACTGATGTTTCGATATTCAGGACAGCACGCTTTTCCCATATCTTTACAAACATATCCTGAACAATTTCTTCGGCTAATTCCCTGTCGTTGAGAAACTGACTTGCAAAGTGACACATTGCTGAATAGTATTTCCGAAACAAGGTCTGAAATGCCCGTTCATCACCTTCTTTCAATTTTAAATACAGTTCCTTGTCGTCAGTCAAATCCATAGGTTTTCCGGCTTCTGTAGCGATTTTTAGAATCCGGCTAAAGGTATAAAAAAGAAAATTGCATATTATTGATTACTTCTACTGCTTATAAGCATAAAAAGAGACTGTAATTTTTCAAATCCTCCCAATTGCTCACTTTTCAGAATAAACCTCAAGGTAAATTACAAAATCAAAACTATCGATTTAATCCATCCTAAATTTATGGGAAAACCTGTCCCTAAATATCAATATACTTAATATCTGACATTTACATTAGCATAATTGGAATACAATAGTAGGTTAAGCATGCTCTAGGAGGGACTAGAATGCAGAATATTGGAAAAACGTCTAAATTTTGTAAGAAATACTTTGTGTAAAGGATTTTTCCATTATTTTTGCAGCCGGTTTACAAACAAGCCCGAATGGCGGAATTGGTAGACGCGCTGGACTCAAAATCCAGTGATAGCAATATCGTGCCGGTTCGATTCCGGCTTCGGGTACACAAAAATCCCTTAACTAGCTAATAGTTAAGGGATTTTGTATTTTAAGGGGAACGAATAGGGAACGAAACGTGTCTTTAAACTACTTTTTTGTAAAAAGGACACTCACAACTGCTAGAATGAGCAAAACCACAACAAAGCCAATCATAACAAGCTTTTCGGTCTCTTTTGATTTTGACTTCTCAGCCTCAATTGTGGCAAGGGTCAATTGCGTTTGAGCATTATAAACTTGAGCATTTGCAGCTGCGGTGGCATTGGTTTCTGCAATCCTTGATTTTGAGCCTACTCCAATTGAAGGAAGAATTGTTGCAATACCCCCCGCGCTTCCCAAAAGACCTGCTAGTCCAGTTGCAAGGATAGAGCCTAACCCGGAACCCTTTTCATTTGACGAGTTACTTACTGAACTACTCGATGAAGATGATGTACCGGTGCCGGAATCCTTTTTCTTAAAAATATCAGTAATATCGCTGAATAAAAAAGGACTAAGTTTATTCTCATCAGATTCAACCAAGAATACTGAACGGCTTGTACTTTGAATGCCATCAAAGGGGGTTGTACATTTAATAATAAGGTTTTCCATTGGGCAAATTTTTGGAATTATTAAACAACTTCCTTCAACAGTGAATCTTGATCTTGTTCCTGAATGAATGTTATCAAGGTTTTTGCTGTTACTGAAGTATCGCGAATTTTACCTTCAATCAAGTGCATTAATGACATATTGATCAGGAAAGCAGACATATTGTGACGGATAGCATCTTCTTTTTCTTCCTCTGGCATTTTATCAGTCAGTATGACATTTCTAATCCATAACGATTGAATTTCAGGTTCGAAAAGATTTCCAAAGTATAAGAACGGTTTGTTCTCTGGAGTCAACGAATCGAATATCTCGTTTTGGGTTTCTGCAAATCCTTTGGTTAAAACATTTTCATGGATTGCATAATACTGAGCTGCAGACAAGCTTAAAACAAATTCGTTTGGTTCTGATTGTTCATTCAATGAAAATCCGGGTTCTAAACTTTCTGGATGTTCCTGAACGAAATATTTTAATGCTTTCGGTGTAACGGCAATTGGATCATATCCTTCATTTAACAGTCGCATGAAATAAAGATTGATGACAAAAGCGGCCATATTATGACGTATTGCATTTTCCTTTTCATCGGCTGACATTTCATCAATCAGGACAATATTTCTAATGAATAACGGCTTAAACTCTGGCCGAAGGAGAATAGAACCAGAATAAAAATCGCCTTTAATTTTAACATCAATTGCGGCGTTTTGATCTGATGCAAAATTTTTAGATAAAACAGTTTCACGGATCGCATAAAACTGCGCCGGAGTTAAGTTCAAAAGTATTTCATTCGGTTTAAGCTGTGTCTGAATGGGCTCAATTTCTTCTACCGTTTCAATTACTTTTTCCGGTTTGTTAAATTTTTGAATCAGATTATCCAAAAACTCTTCCATTGTAACTACTTCTGAAGCTTCAAAAGTGCTTTTTAAAAGCTCCTCAGTTTCTTCCGGGGTCAAGTTCGGTGCGGACTCAATGACTTCCGGATTGGTCGCAATTCCGTTAATTTCATTGGGAGCAAGAAACCGTTGGAGTAACATCCCCAAAAATTCATGATGTGAGGTTGCGCCAGATACCTCATAAGTGTGTTTAAAATCTACTTTCCTTTCGTCGGTTGTTCTAACGGTCATCGGTTTTGATGTTGAATTTGCCATGATATTTAAAATTTAAGATGTGTGTTTTTACTTAACAATAGTTCTAAAACAGAAATTTGAAATGTTCATTAATGATGTTGTTTGCTTAGGTGACAGCTCCTCAAAAGTTGAGTTAAAGCCTCTAAAAAAGTAATCCATCATTCCTAAACCTTTGTTTGGAGTACCATCAGAATTCAGGGTTACTCTTTTGCCTTCTCTCACAAAATAGATTAGTGCAATTGCGATTATCAAAACAATAATAGATGCCTTTTTCATTTAACTATAATTCAAATATTTGACTGATTACCCTTGTTTACATGGGTGTTTACTCAGAATTCTAACGAATGAATACCTTGTTTACTCAAACTGATTACCTGTAAACTCGATTTGTTTACTGGTATTCTAAATTTGTGTACCTGTTTACCATGCTAGGTGTACCTGTTTACCATGCTAGGTGTACCTGTTTACCTAAGATGATTACCTGTATCCGTTGAAAGAATACATTTAGAATTCGGGTAGATTACCTGTTTACTTAATCCGTGTACATAGTATTCTGAAAAGATTACATGTATTACACTCTAGGTTTACATTGAATGGTAACTGCATCATTTGAAAGAACTCTTCCCAAAGATACAGTGAGAAAAAAAGTAAATGAGACGGTTTGAACCTGATTGAAGCGGTATGAATCGTTTTGAATCGTTTTGATACTTTTGAACAATACAATTTCACAAAACTAGATAATTAGGAGTTTAATAGATTGCCAAAATTGGTCATCTGATTATCTATTTTTTTGTTTGATATATGGACGTACAACATTGTTTCCTTAATATCGGAATGACCTAGAATCTTTTGAAGTGTCGCAATATCTGATGTTTTTTCTAAAAACAAACTGGCAAATGTATGCCTGGCGGAATGGTTTGTAACCGCCTTCTTTATTCCTGCAATCGCCATAATGCTTTTTAATTGTTCGTTCATTTTTTGCTCTGTAATGGAATCGAAAAGAAAATCTGATTCTGAACTTTCATCATGAATCAGTTTTTTAGCCTGTTCAATAAGCGGGATATGCAATTCAAGCCTCTTTTTCGAATTGGTTTTATGAGGAATGAACTTCAATGTGTTTTCCTGTACATTATCCCTCTTTAACCGCTTAAAATCGCTTATTCGGATGCCTGTATAGCACATAAAAAGAAAGTGCCGCACAGTCTTTTGCAAATTATCTGCAATTTCACCACTTTTATAGAGATCGGTAAGTTTATTTAGTTGAATTTCTGTCAGATAAACACGTTGCACATCAATTCTTTTTAGCTGAATATTATCGAAAGGATTAACTGAAATTATTTCTTCCCGCTTTGCTATATTCAGATAAGCCCTGAAGTACCCCAATGTTTTTTGTATCGTATTAACTGAATTATTTTCAGTGATCCTGCACCAATTCCGGAAAGCGATAATAAATTTCATGTCAATTTCGGCAAAGCTTAAGGATGATTTAAATTTCTTTAGTTTATTCAGCAAAACTCGTTGATGTGTTCCCGAAACCGCCCCTATCTCTTTCGTTCTTACCCGCTCTAAAATCTTTTTATCCATATAGGCGTAAAAATCGATGTAAAGGGTAGGGTTATTGTATTCCTTCAACAATAAATCAGCAGTTAAAACCCGATGTTGCAAACGGTAGCGCACAAATATTTCATTAATCACTGACAAGCATTTATCAATGATCATGTTTTCATCAATTGTATTTTTATCGGTGCCTTTAATACGTTCTTTTTCCTTATCCCATCGCTCCAGAGCAACCGAAACGCCCGTATTTATTTTTATTGTCTTATTATCGATGTGAATCAGACAATATATAGTAACTCTCCCTTTGCTGGTTTTCTTTTTTTCGTCGATGTATATTCTTGAAGTTGCCATTTGAGTTTCAATTTTGTTTTTAATTAACATTAACAGTTAAAGTCCAAATATTCCTTGCATTACCATTATATCAGTATCCTTGTAACCGGGAATAAAAATTTTTATCCGATTTAATACATCATTTCTTGACCATCCAAAATCATCACATATCAGGATGAAAATATCTTTTCGAAGAATTTGTGAAGCTTCGTTGTAATTAGGTTGAAGTTCCAAAATATTTGACATCAGATATTTTATTCTTCTGTTAAGTGTGCTTTTGCTTATTCCAAGAACGCTGCGAAGCATTTGTTTTGAAAATGGAGTTGAAGTTGAAATCATTACTTTAAATTTTTAGGGATGAACTCATTAAAATCCTTATGATTTGGATAAATTTTTTGTGCCTGGTTAACTGCCTCCGGAAACCGTGTTTGTATTTCGGTTACGGCTTTTTGTCCGGCCTGATCGTTATCAAGGAATAGATTAACCTGGTTGTAATTTGGTAGTATGCTGTAAAGATTGCGAAGGTTAGAAAGACTGTTTAAAATTATGGTTGTGTACCTGGGCTCCGGTTGCTGATAATAAACCAATGCTGAAAGAAAGTCAATGAAACCCTCAAATACATTAAGCTTTTCAGGGTTGCCCTGAATGGTTGTGATCGTTTTGGGGCTTGTTCCGCCTTTCCAAATTTTATTGCGCAGCTCATACCCTGATTTATCGTTTTCAAATGCCAGGGCAAAGTATTTTCTTATTTCACCGGTATCTGGTTTTGTAATGTTGTAGTAAGCTTCTTTTGTAAAGTTTGATGCAATTTTAAAGGGGATTCCCCGGCTATCCAGGTACTGAATTAATGCCCTGTTCTGTAGTGGTTGAACGTGTTTAATTTCAATGTTCGATTCGGTATTAATATTAGGCTGGTCAAAAGAAAAAGATTGTGTTGGGATTTGGGCTCCGGATAGGACCAATAACGCTCCGGAAATATCTACCCGATACAATTGACTGACCAGATCGACTAACCGGCCACCAGAGCCTATTCCGAAATCGTACCAAACATTCTTAACCCGGTTAACTTTAAAACTCGGTGTTTTCTCGTTATGTAGTGGTGACAAATACCAAAAGCTTTCATTATTATGACTTTCTGGACTGATTCCTTTACTCAAAAGAAACCCGGCAATATTTATTTTATTTGCAGTTGTACTATTCATATTCTTTCTTTTTGACTAGCAAATTATTGTTTTACCATGCGTGTGTATCAGAAAAACTGTAAACCTTGTAAACCCTGTATTTTTTTGTTGTAATAATAAGATATACAACTAATTACAATTTTATGTATTGTAAACCTCATGTAAACTTCATGTAAACCATTTTATCAATTTAACAATGTATATGTAATCTATGTAAACCTCATGTAAACCATTAATTAGTTAATATATAATAGAATAGAGTTTTTAGTTTACATGGTTTACAAGGTTTACAGGTTTATTTCAACGTTGGATATATAAATGGAATCATCGATTTTAGTGTATGCAAACTGATAACATGATCCAAAATTCTTATCAGTATAAGCGGCTCCCCGACCTTTTTGTGGGTTATTTAAAAATTCTTTATTCGATTTGGATGTCAGCAGCATTTTTAAGCTGTTCTGGTCAATAAATTGGATGTTGTTGTCACGACAGTATCGAACATAAATTGGATATAGATTTGGTAATTTAATTTGAATAATACCGGAATTGTTATCCGTTTCCTTGATGTTGAATTGAGCTATTTTAGAGTTGAAACCATCGAAACGTACAATCAAACCTTTCTTTAAAGAATTTGAAAATGATTCCCAGAAAATGGATACTGCCCCGCTTTTCTTCAAAAGGTTATTCTGATTTTCTGCATTATCAACAATAGCTAGTAAAACCCCTTTGAAGTCAAAAGGAAAAGCCAGATCATTCCACAATATTTTTGCCGGTGAGACAAGTAAAGCAATATGATTTAATGCCCTTTCAGGAAAAACATTTTTATATCCCTCTTTCAGATCATTAACGTTTTCTGAAAATGCAGTTTTGAACCTTTCTTCAAATATTTGACGTTTCGATAAAATCTCAATCAAAACCTTTCCCAAACCATTTGCAGCAGCAATTTTAAGCTTGTCGTAGGCTGCTTTTTGAGAATCGTTAAACATTGATTCTTCAAAATTTAGCAAGATCATTCGCGACAGAATGGCTGTTTTTTGGGTCGGCAAATGATTACCGTCAAAAATAAGCCCTGAGCGCACAGGAAAACTTTTTGTTCTATTGTCGTTACTCTTCACACCGGTAGTTCTTCCGGCGCCATCGTAAGCCGTTAAAATGAAATCCTGGGCTTTTTCGTCGGTTTCGCTGGTGTACTCTTTAAAGTAGAATAGTCCGTTTACTCTGGTTGAAGCCAACCGAGATAATGCAATACTGGTAGCGTTGTTTAACGGCGTTCCAATAATATCGCTGCCGAATAAACTAAGGAGCCTTTCAACAAAAGAAGTTTTACCGGTTCCGAAGTCACCGAACAAAAACAAGAATGGGAAAAAACGCACCTGGTTAAAAACAACGTCTCGAAAAACAGAAAGGATTAGAAATAAAATTCCAATTGCCCCATTGGTTCCGAATGATTGATAAAATAATTCAGCCCATTCAGTAAAACCAATTTCACCCGGATTGTAGGAATAAAGTTTTTCAGATTCAAAATCCTCATTTGTATCATTTGCCAGACCAAATGCCGGGAGATAAAACCGTTTTGAATTGTCCTCAATAATACCGATTTCATTGATTTTAAGTATTTCATTCTTTGAAAAAACGGCATCTGCAAAAACATAAACCTGATGTTCATGATTCCATCCAAGAACACTGAGAATGATTGCTTCAATTTCATTATCCATCAACCGGGCAAACACGATTTTAAGCTGATAAGCCGATCCAAAAAATGTGCATCGCTTGCTTTTCAAAATAGTTTCGAATGTTTCCGGCTTCATATCAGAAGAAAAGACCTCGATTATACTTGTTTCTCCGGAGTTACGTTGAATCTTGATAATCCTTTTTGAGTTATTTGTTCCATTGACTAAGTGAAAAAGGCTTTGCATCACGAAGTTTGACAACTCAATCTCTTCATTCTTCCCTTTTCTAGCCTCATATACAAAGTACTTCCCATTCTGAATGAAAAAGCCAAATTGTTTATGATCATCATGTTGGCTTTCAGAATCTGGAATCTTTTCTAAATGATCCATATTAATTGTGTAAAGTTGATTTTTCGGGTGATCCTGTCAGCTTCGCCAGTTCGGTTTTTAAATTCGCCTGTTTGAGTTGAAGTCTGGACATGTAATTCATTACCACAGGTGTATTGGGTAATTTTCCAAGCTTTTTCAACACCTTATCTATCTCAATTATTTTGGCATCTGGTGTAAGTCCGTAAAGATGTGACCGGGGTTTTTTATCCTTCATGTTTATTGCTCATTTTTTTGATTTCTGGTTCCAGTCGTTTAATGAATTCCCGATTATCATTCAAATTGAGTGTCAGTGCTTCATTACTTTTTTGCAATTCTGTGATTTGCGCTTTCAGAAGTTTTACATCTTCGCTTTCTTCAGAAAACATTTCAGCTTCCATTGCTTCAAATGCTTTTGCTGTTTGATCTAATACATAAAGAGCGGTTTGTTGCCTTTTTTCAAGAGGAGTAGAATCGAGATCAATAGAGTATATAAAATCATCGTGTATCATACGCAAATCAGAAGACACACCACCAATTCTACAAACATTCTCGAATAATTTAATGAGGTTTGAATTTTTCATTTTGTTAAGTTTTAAAGGGTTTGATTTCTTAATGATTCAATAATTTCTGATTTTAAAAAGTATTTGCGACGGCCCAGGCTGTACTCTTTGAATTTGCCTTTTGCTACCTGTCGGGAGAGAGTAGGAATAGAGATACCGGCCAATTTTGCGGCTTGTGTTTTACTCAGCCTGTCTTTTTCAAATTCAGGCAATGGTTTTGATTCGGATTTCTGATAAAACAGTTCGTTTAACACTTCTTTCAGTGTTGTTTTGTCCGTTGCGATAATGACTCTTTCGTTTTCCATGATTTAATGAATTTACTGATTAAGATATTTCGAAGCGAATATAAGATAAATCTAAATCAAATTAAGATATTTCTTCATGTGTTTATTAACAGTTTTTTGTTAATAAATTAAGATATTTCTTAATTTTGTATCATGGAAAGCATCAATGAAAAGATAAAACGCATTAGAATTGAAATCGGAATAAATCAAGCCGACGTTGCTAGGTCTGCCGGCATAAAACAATCTTCATATGCCAGTATCGAAAAAGGTGATACAAAATCAATATCTATTGATGTTGGAAAAGGCATTGCCAAAGCATTGAGGATTTCCTTTAATGAGTTGTTTGATATTCAAGTGCCAAACAATTCTTTTGAGATAGAAGAATTACAAAGTAAAATTCTTGATTTAGAAAGAGAAATTAAATCAAGAGATAGAATCATCGCTGACTACTCTAATATGTTTGATAATTATAGAGATCAGATTGAATTTATCAAAAAATTCTATTCTGAAGCAGGAATGATAGTACAATTTATAGAATCTCTAATTGACAAACTGGAAGGGGCTCCAGCTGAGATGAAAGAAGAAATGAAAGCTTTACTCCATGCTCATCTGAATAACACAAAATCTCCAGAATAATTTTCTTTTGGCCAGCAACAATATTTCTACCGATACGACCAGGTAACACCTGTAAAAACGCCGATACGGTCCGGAACCAATAAAAATGCAGTTACCGGCAGCCACCCGGACAATTACCGGGGCGATATCACCAGGTTAAAAACTAACAGGATCGCACCGGTATAAATTGAGAGAGATCCGGAACCGGCAAAAGTTAGGGTACTTCAGCAACAAAAAAGCCCGGCACGAATGCAGGGCTTTACTTATTGAATGAACGTTCCACCCCTGGACGTTACAAAAACGAAGTAGATGCAAGTTACAACAAATAAGTATTTAAGTCAATAGAAAAAATTGAATTGTTGGTTCATCGTCCTGAACCGATAAAAGTTTTGGCATTGAAGCAAACAACTTGATTTTATTAGTTACATTTGACAAGTTTTCAGCCTTTTAATTCATACGACTTCTCATTGATTTTCCTGTATATAACGCCAAAATAGAGGGAAATTCACCAATAGAAAAAGCTCGGATTATTCCGGGCTTTCATTTTTTAAAAGAGGTCCGGACCCGGTAAAAGTTTGGGTACTAACCATTGTTTTCTTTTAGCTGATTTTAATAATAATTTATTTATTATGTTTTTGTAACTTGCAAAGATCAAAACAAACTTAAATTGAGTAAATTATGGACAGAACTCGTCGTTATAAAAAGATTAAAAGGACTCGACGTCCAGGCCATATAAAAAAAACGAATCTGCCTAATGAGCTTGTTGAATTTATTCCCAATGTAAGTTCAACGAGAAATTATTGGTTGGTTAGAACTTCTTCCGGTGACAATTATGAAGCTTTTGTGAAAGGTGATTTTATTGCAATTGGGTGGAATGAAATAACTCTTTCAGATTTAAATGAAATTCATTTGGATACGAAAAACAAGGAATTGTTTAAAAAGATAAAATCGAAAATTCATACTGATGTTGAAATTAGCGAAAGGTCTGCGAGGGGAATTGGTGCCGCTCAGTCAAAGAGCCTAAAACAGCTCCTAAAGTTTGCGTATGAAATCAAGAAAGATGATATAATTATAATTCCAAGCTACAACTCTGATCTACTATCTTTTGGTGTTGTAAAGGAAACCCCATCATATTCGGAGAGTGATGTTAATACTGCAAAAGACCAGTGTTCATATAAAAAGAGAAAAAAAATAGAATGGATAAAACCTAATGTAAGTCGGTTAAGGCTTGATGCAAACCTGTATCGCTTTATTTTTGCTCATCAAACAATCAATAAGATTTCGGAATATGCAGAATACATAAATAATTTTTTATTCGACTTTTACGAATTTGATGGGAAATACTCTTTGGTCCTTCGACTAAGAAAAGAGGGTGCAATTGATGCGTTTAAGATGAATCAATTTTATACTGATTTATTAGAATTCATTAAAGACTATTCTGATTGCGAGCAATACGACAAAGAACAGAACAGCCTTTCTGTCAAGTTTGAACTACAATCTCCGGGAACAATAATTCTCATTGCGGGAGCAATAATTGGAGTTGGACTGCTTGGTCTGGCGATTTTAACAGTATTGGCAGGAGGAAAGAATGAGACAGATTTTGATCTGAAAAGCGGAAAATTTAAATGGAACTTTGAAACCAATAGTTTGCTTGATAAAATGAGTGACTACTTAGATCGAAAGTCGGCAAGAAATACGGATAAAATGAGTGAGGAACTCAACGAAAGAGAGGCTAGATTATTGCGACTTCAGGAATCCTTAAGGCATTTTGAGGTTGATCAAAATAGAAATATCAAGGAATTAGCTCAAAATAAACCTAACGAAGAAAATTAGTACATTATAAAAAAGCCGATAAATCGATTTGAAATTTACAACAACAATAATTAAAGATAGAGCTGTAGAAATCGGAGTAAGAATTGCTTCTTGTAAGGACGTGAATAGCTTAAACGGAAAATATATTAATCCGAAATAAAAGGAAAATCCAATAAAGAAACTTCCAAATACAAGGCTTAAAAACGCCAACTGTGATTTCATGTTTTTGGATTAATGCCGTGCAAATTAAACGAATAAAAACGAAAATGGTTCTTTAAACTCTAAATTAATTAAAATGATAGAAAAATCCTAATTATTATAATTTTTTAACACCCAGAACTCGATATATCTATCTAACAATTCATTTTCAATCCTGAAAACGTTCGAGTTCTTAAAAGCCTTATTTATTTCTTTTACCCCAACAACTCCATTTATCCAGATACGACCAGGCAGCAACAGAAAAATACCGTTGCCAGCTGCCGGAGAGTTTGAGATCCGGAACCGGTAAAAGTTTGGGTGCTGAAGAAAATTATTCTAAGGAAGAGATATAGGCAGCAATTGAATGAAAAGGTATTTTCCCCTTTGTATCTGCCAGATAAAGGAAGTAATCACATTCAGCCTCTGTAAGAATCTTTTTTCGATATGCTTCTGCTAGAAAATCTAAAGTGGTCAGATATTCTATTCCATTTTCTTTGCAATAGCTTAAAATATCTTTCAAATTGCTACTTCCAATTACATCAGTGCTAAATCGGCAATAGGCCATGCAAGCACTTTCACCTTTTCCATATTTAGCTTTTAAACGATAATATTCTTGAAGTATCCGTCTATCTGTTTTGATTTCCAAAGGGTTCACAAATCCAAAATTAAATAGATTTCCTACAGTGGTTTTGTCACTCCCAAAAAATGTTTCTTCGAAAACGACGTCAGGCATATAAAGCTTATTTGGAAATATTTTATGGAGAATACCTATTTGGCAACCTCTTAAGAAGTGAATGACAACATCTGCATCTAGTATAATTTTCTTATTCGGATCGATTTTCTTCATCTATTGAGATTTCATTAATATCAATTCCGATTGCAGCCAGCAACTCCCTGTAATGTCCTTCTGAAATTTTATTTTCATCAAAAAGTTTATTGGCTAAAGTTCCGTATGGACCAATTATTAACTTTTCATTGGTGTGAGTATATAAATCGCATAAATAGCCGTACTGTCTGGCATTTCTAAGAATATTGACAGAATATTTTTCAATAGTTGTTTGAGTGACTAATTTCATTCTTAACAATCGAACCAGCAAAGCCATTCTGGATGAACCATAAGTATGTTCAATTTTTAGCAAAGTTGAGAGCTGGATACTATCATTGTACATTTCTGATTCAGGTATCATATTGGTAATTCCATCTTCAGGCAAAAGTAAGTATGAAGCAAATAAATCTGCCTTTAACTCGCTCCCATTTTTAGGAAACCGACCTGCTTGACATTTGTGTGGAACAAAGTCTGTATCATAAAACAAATGATACAATTCATGACAAATTGTGAAGTTCTGGCGCCCAACTGATTGACTCGAATTTACAAGAATGAACATTTCATCCACAACTTTAATTGACAATCCGGAAAAATCATCTCCTAAAGGTGAAAATACAGTCAAAATATCAAGTTTCCAAAGAAGGCTTTTAAAATCAATCGGTTCGGTATTGCTATAACCGAACCGATTTCTAAAATTGGCTGCAAGTGCTTTAAGCTTGAACTCCATCGCATTCTAGTTTTTTCATTTTCAGATAGTTTTTTACTATCTCCTTAAAAAATGCAATGCTTTTTCTGTCTTCAGTTGACAGTTCGTTTGCACGAAAGGCTAAAGCAAGATCGGGTTTAATTTCAGTAGGATCCTCTTCTAAAAAAACTTCAAGATCGATGTTCATGTATTCAGATATTTTTTCAATATGTAACAATGAAACATCCCTTTTCCCTGATTCATACATTGAAATAAGTTCTCTTGAAATTTCGCAGTAATCTGCTAGTTCTTGCTGATTTATGCCCAATCTCGTACGGAAATCTTTAATGTTTTTTCCGATTGTTGGTGTCATAGTTTTGGTTCTCATTTGATTAATGATGTTACAAAATAAAGAAATTAATAAATATAAACACGTGTTTTGTAACAATGTTTGATATTATTTTTTAAAATGTAACAATTAGTTATACTAAGAATGGTATCATTCGGCCTTTTCACAAGTCTAAATCTTATTTTTCTCAGCCTGAACCCGCTCGACATACTCCTTGAAAACCTTGTTCATGTCCTCTTTTTTCTTTTCCGGTTCATACTTCCGGTATTTCATAAAAGTGTCATACTCTGAATGGCCTACAATGTCCATGATTAAACTTTCAGGCATATTGTATTTGTGCGCCAGGTTAATAAATGTCTTCCGAGCAGTATGCACTACAATAAACTTGTGTTTAGGCTCCGTAATGTCTGTTCGCTTGTTTCCTGGGTATTTCGATATGGTAAAAGGCTGTTTTATCTTTGCTTCCTCACAACAATCTTTGATATACTTATTCAGCTTTACATCTGAATAATTTGGCAGTGATTTAAAGGAATAGCTGTATTTATCCAGAATGTCTTGTGTCATTGGCAAAATTGGAATCTCAACAGGCTTTGATGTCTTTATTAGTGTTTTCTTGATCATGCCATTTTGAATGTGATCACTTGTTAAAGTGTTCAAATCGCTGTAACGTAATCCGGTATAACACCCCAAACAGAATACATCCCGGACCCGATCAAGTGTTTTATTCTCGAACTTATGAAAGTATAGTTTATCAAGGTCCTCTTCTGTCAGATAGATTATATCAATATTCCGCTCCGGGGCTTTAAACTTCAGGTGTTTAGTTCCTGAATAGTATTCCCTTTCAGTCGCCCAGTTTAAGAACGAAATCAATACATTTCTATATTTCGCTAGCGTATTGGGTTCAAGTACTTTCCGGTATTTTCCCGTTGAGTCAGGTTCAAGAAAATTACTCCTCAGTTCATAGCTGTATTTTACAAACTCATCCCACAAATTCAGATCAATATTTTCGAATGTTATTTTGTTACCGGTATTTTCCTGAAATTCGAATAAGTAATTTTTGGCAGTGGTATAGTTCCGGGTTGTATTGTATGCCCGGATCGGCTTGCCGGTTTCAATATACTCATCAAACGCCTCATTAAAGGTTGTCTTTGAAATCTTCTTATTAGCCATTTTCCCGGCATAAAAGCCTTCAACCATATCAAGGGTTAACTTTATACTGTTTGCCGTGCAATAGCTGAAAAACTCCTTTGCTTTCCTCTCAAAATCGTTTATTAGCTCATTGATTTCCTTGTGCCGATTGTAAGGTTCAGCTTCACGGTTTGGTGAAACTCTTTGTTTTTTGACATTCCAGTAGCGGTGCTTTACTTTGTCGATTGCTTTATACCTGGCTTTTGATTCCACGGAAATTTTCGCCCGGATCGGCGAAAAACCATTCTTATCAATTTTGCTTTTGTTGAGATGAAAACCTATATTCGCCATAGCCTTTGGAATTTGGGATCATACAAATATACAAAAGGGGAACGAAAAGGGGAACGATTTTTGTAAAAAATGGCGAAAAGTGAGATAAAACTAGACTACAAAATCAAATCTAACTCACTGATAATTAAATTAAATAACAAAACAGCAACAAAACATAAAAACATATAAGTACCCCGGCTTCGGGTACAACGACAAAGCCACTGAATATCAGTGGCTTTGTCGTTGTATAATATCAGAGTTACATATCAGAAAGTTACCGTGAGCATAATCGATTGGTCGACCAAATCGTCTGCAGACAGATTCAAATCGTGTACCTGATGAAAATTGTACTCCACCCCCACTTTCTTATAGAACAATCCTGAACGAACAAGGACTGACCTTCGGCTTGAATCAAAATCTTTAAAGAAATTTTCTCTGGATAGTGCAACGGCTTTGGCATTTAAGACAAAACTCAAAGATTCTGAAATTTTAGAATTAACGTTCATCTCAATTATTCCACTAAAACCTGATTCAAAACCGGGATTGTTGCCAGCAATATTTACAGTTTTGAACTTGCTGTTCAGCGTTTGCTGAAAAGCATAGCCAAGTCCATAGGTGAGTTCCCAGGTTGTGTTATCTTCTTTCTGATAAGAATAATGCTTTTGACCCAGAAAAAGTGTCTGATATAGAAACAATGGATCAAGGAAACTGGTTGGATTATCCCCAATAGTTCCTTTTCCCAAATTAGTTTCTGCAGTAGTTTCAAGGAACAACCTAATTTTTGGAACCTTGACCAGTGGTATTGAAGGCGTTATTGAGAGGATAAAAGCATCCTGCAATTTCTCAGCAGCTTGCCCTTTTACCTTACTTTCTCCGTATTGCATGAACAGCGTTGAACTGAGGTCAAACATCTTCCCAATGTAGTCGAAATCGGAGTTTAATGTACCAAGCCATTGCAGGTTAGTAATTCGGGTTCCGCTGGCATTTGAGTCGCCAAAAGTTAAACCCAAACTTGGACGAATATGAAATTGAACCTTCTTTTCGCCGCTGTCCGCTAGTACCGATTCGCTCGTAAGACTCTCCGTATTTGTGGCCGATCGTACCGATAACGGTCCACAGATTGTAAGAATCATGAAAATGAATGATATTTCCCTGCAATTCATCTTTACAATTTACTATTTCATCAGTGTGACATGTCCAGTTTTTGTATGTTTCGAAGCCATATATTCCCCACCCTCAACTGCTAAATTGAAAGTTGCTTCGTAACGACTCATAGAGCTGCTACCAGCATTAGATTCGCCCCAGCTCCATGAAACAACCAAGTCACAATCATTGTCTTTTCCATCCGATGGCAAAGTGAATTGGTTATTTACAACTGGTAACTTTGTCGTTCTTCCATTAACAGTGAGCATAACACTTAGGTCGCTGTATGATACTTTTCCGGCTGAAGCTTTGGTAGGAGATTCTCGTATTGGTGCAGGCGAGTTTTTATCCAATTCTTTTGTGATTACAAACGGTTTATGCATTCGCTTTCCGGTTGGTAATCCACTTGCTGCATCTCTGGGACTAACAATTTCCTGCTCGAAGTTTATCACACAACTGCCATCGGCACAACGGATTTTTCCGGTGCAAACAGCGATATCTTGATCAACCAATCTGTCGTTTGACTGATTACTTTTGGTTTTCTGAACCACCCGTGTTTCCTGAGCAAATAAATTGCCACCAATACAGACTGTAGATGCGATGGCGACGGCGATAAAAATTTTCTTTTTCATAAGTTGTAAGTTTTTAGGTTTCTAATTTGTATTCTAAATTAAAAGACAAACAAGTCTTTTAATTGTTTATCAATGAGGTTAAGAAAATTATAGAAAGTTTATTCGAAATTAGAATTTAGAATTATCTTCCAAAGAATAGCATTTCAAAGAATGTTTCGATATATTTGGTTAGTTCAAAAACAAGCAACCATTTTAGAGAAATATGAACGAAAAAAAATACCCAAACATTCTGATTGCTGAAGATGTTGAGTCTAATTTTCTTTATTTGAAAGCTGTACTCAGTAAGTTAAATGCTACCATTTTTTGGGCTAAGAATGGTATAGAGGCGGTTGAAATATGCGAAAATGATTCAATCGATTTGGTATTCATGGATTTACAAATGCCTGAAATGAATGGTTATGAAGCAACTGAGATTTTAAAGAAGAAATTTCCAAATCTACCGATTGTTGCACAAACTGCGTTTGCCATGTCAGACGATCGCGAAAAAGCACTGGATTCCGGGTGTGATGACTATCTGGCTAAACCAATCAAGTCCAAAGACTTACTGAGCGTAGTTGAAAAATTCATTAAACTATAGAAACCTAATTCACGCATATGAAAAACGTCCATCATTAAAAGGTGGACGTTTTTTGTAATGTAAGGGGTATATTAATTACACATCAATCATTACTTTTACCGCGAAATAACTGGAAATAACTATGTGTTGCAACGATATAAAAGAGGGAAATCCAATCAATGAGATGGAAAACGATCCCTCGTCAAACAAACAATTTCTGCTAGACCAGCGATACCTGAAAATGGCTTCCATATGGGCACAGAACTCATATTGCAAGCGTCGTCAGGTTGGGGCATTGCTGGTGAAAGATAAAATGATTATTTCAGATGGATACAATGGAACACCTTCCGGATTTGAAAATAATTGTGAAGATGAAAACAACCGTACCTTTCCATACGTTCTACATGCCGAGGCCAATGCGATTACCAAAGTCGCCAAATCGAATAACAGCAGCGACGGCGCAACATTGTATGTAACGTCTTCCCCTTGTCTGGAATGTTCTAAGCTGATTATTCAGGCTGGTATAAAAAGGGTGATTTTTTACGATAACTATCATCATGACGATGGAATTATTCTGTTGAAAAATGCCAATATTGAAGTCGTTCAGGTAGAAATAAACAATTAGAACAGAATTCAGAAAACAAATCAATACAGATGAAAAATATTAAAATATATATTCCGGTTTTGCTTGCATTTGCTTTAGTTACTGGCATTTTAATCGGAAACAGGTTAAACCGAAATTCAGGGAATAACATTCCGGCAACATCCAATGTCAATAAGTTCGATGCCATCGTTAATCTGATCCAGAATGCGTATGTCGATTCCATCTCGACAGACTCCCTGATTGAAAAAACAATTCCGCAATTGCTCAAGAATCTCGATCCGCATACCACTTACATTCCTGCAAAGGAGATGGTTGGAGTTGAGGAAGAAATGAGGGGAAATTTCGGTGGAATCGGCGTTCAATTCTCCATTCAAAACGATACGGTTATGGTGGTCGATGTAATTTCAGGAGGACCATCTTCCAAACTAGGAATTATGCCCGGCGACCGCATTATTACCGTAAACGATACTTCGCTGGTGGTCAAAGGCCTAAAAAATGAAAAAGTTCTTTCAAAACTTCGCGGCGAAAAAGGGACGAAAGTGAACGTCGGAATTAGGCGTAAAGGGTTTAAAGATCCAATTGCTTTTTCAATAACCCGTGGCGATATTCCAATTTATAGTGTGGACGTGAATTACATGATTGATGCGACTACCGGCTACATTAAAGTGAGCCGCTTTGGCGAGCAGACCTATGAAGAATTCATGGAAGGCATGAAAGCGCTCGACCAGCAGGGAATGAAGAACGTCATTGTTGATTTACGTGGAAATCCGGGTGGTTATCTAAATGCCGTGATCAAGATGGTAAATGAGTTTCTGGATAAAGGAGAACTGATCGTTTACACGCAAGGAAACTCACAGCCTCGCAAAACGTTTCAAGCCGATAGCAAGGGAACCTACCGTGATAAAGGAATTACTGTATTGATCGACGATTTCTCGGCTTCGGCAAGCGAAATATTTTCCGGCGCCATTCAGGATAACGACCGCGGCTGGATCGTTGGCCGCCGCTCGTTCGGGAAAGGATTGGTTCAGGAACAAATACCGTTTAACGATGGCAGCGCCGTAAGGTTAACTGTTGCCCGTTATTACACTCCAAGTGGACGGTGTATCCAGAAACCTTACAATAAGGGAAATGATGAATATTACAAAGACATTATGGAACGTGCTATCCATGGAGAATTTCAGAAAGCTGACAGCATAAAATATTCGGATACGGTGAAATACAAAACACTCTCCGGACGAATTGTACACGGCGGAGGTGGTGTGATGCCCGATTTCTTTGTTCCGGCCGATACAACCGGATACTCGGAGTATTATTCTAAAGTTACCCAAAAGGGCTTGGTTTACCAGTTCGCACTGGATTATGCCGATTCAAAACGTAAAGAACTTTCGAATCTCAAAACGTCAGCTGAATTTGAAGCCTATTTTGGTAAGGTTAATGTGTTGAACTTGTTTGTTGCTTTTGCTGAAAAGAAAGGTGTCAAAACCAATGCTACGGACTTGAAAACATCTTCGAAGATCATCGAAAATCAGGTTAAAGCCTACATTGCCCGTAACATCATTGGCGAAAAGGGATTTTATCCAATCATCCAAAACATTGATAAGACTTTACTTCAAGCTATTGAGAAAGCAAAACATCCGATTCAACAAAATTTAACCAGTGCTGTAACAAAACAATAGGTTGGTCGTCTTACGGAGTAAAAAGTAAGCAAACCGGCATGAATGCAAAGGAATACAACCAATCGGTTGATCTTTATTCAGATAATGTTTTCCGTTTTATCCTGAAGAATATCAAGGACGAAGAACGGGCACGCGATATCGTTCAGGATAGCTATGAAAAATTATGGCGAAATGCCGGAAACGTTAATTTTGAGAAAGTTAAATCCTACTTATTTACAACCGCTTACCACACCATGATTGATGTTTTGCGGAAAGATAAACGACTAACTTATAGGACCGATTATCAGATCCCGGAAGATGTGCATGATAAACAATACTCAGACTTAGCAGAAATATTGGAAATTGCGGTCAGGCAATTGCCTGAAATTCAACGCACAGTAGTTCTGCTGCGCGACTACGAAGGATATTCCTATCAGGAAATAGGAGATATTACAACATTGAGCGAAGCTCAGGTTAAGGTATACATTTACCGCGCCCGGGTTTTCCTGAAGAATTACATCGGTAAAATGGAGGTTGTCGTATGAAAATCACCAGAGCTAATTACGAATCGTTTTTCATCGATTACATTGAAGGCAATCTGCACGAAAGTATGATCGACCAGTTTCTGGACTTTCTGAACCAGAATCCTGACCTGAAAGAAGAACTGCATCTTTTCGAAGAAGTTAACCTCCCTGAAGAACATGTCGTATTTCAGGATAAGAAACAACTCCATAAAAGTGCCGCTGACGAAAAACGCAGGCTCGAAAACATTGCCATCGCTTATCTGGAAGGCGATTGGGATGTTGACGAAAACAAAACGGTAGAAACCTACCTCTCGACTAATCCTGAATTTAAAAGGGAATACGACTTATTTGCAAAAACTCAGCTGAGGCCCGACTTTGGAATAAAATATCCGGATAAGCAAAAACTATATCGAAAATCGGGGGCAACAATTGTGATGAGTTGGGTTGCCCGGGCCGCCGCAGTACTTGTCCTGATTTGGGGGGTTAACTCTGTTATCCAGATGCAAAATACCCAGGATTCAGGAAGGACGAATCGGGAAGTGGCCGAAGTAAGCCCACCACCAGTTTCAACGGTTCAGAAAACAGGTTCAGGAAAAATTGATCGGGAACCTGCGGTTTCCGTGAAAAAGAAACCGGAAAAAGCAATCCTGGAACAAACCAAAGTTGAACCTAAAGAAACGCTGCCAGTAGATTCGAACCCGACAGACAGGGATTTGGCCGCACTGGCGCAAATTACCCCAATAGTACCGCAACTTCGTCAAGAACCTGCGGAAACACAACTGGCTTTCTCCCGTACGGTTAATGTAATGAAAATCAACGAGGCAAAAAATGTCATGTCGGTGGAAGAATTTCTGGCCAGCCGGGCAAAAAAGGCAGGCAAAGAAGGCTTATTCTCAGCACAGCGAATTGCACGTTTGGGCTTAAACCTGGCATCGGAGATTTCGGGAGAACGGATTGGATACAGCGTGAAGGACGGTAAAATTGCCAGTGTCGGTTTTGAAAGCAAACTGATGGCTTTTTCAATCCCCCTGGAAAAAAAATAAACCGGCTGTAACATTTCGAAACAGCCCGCCGTCATACTGGCAAATTTTAAAACTTACAACCATGAAAAAAGTTACTCTATCTATTATCGCACTCGCTATGCTCAGCCTTAATCTAAAGGCACAGGAAGCCGTCGCCGACATAAAAACAGCTGACCCGTCTTTTGATCTGGTTCTTTCGTCAGATACCATTAATCAGCAAAAAACTCTGGATACTGCCATTGTGCGTATCGGCAAGAAAGACGTCAGGATTATTGACCATGAGAATGGAACTGAAATTCTTTGGGGAAAAGGTAAACACCACAAAGATGACTCCAGCAAATTCAGGGGCCATTGGGAAGGAATCGAATTTGGATTTAATGCTTTTGATAAACCCGACTACAGCATGTATCGTGCGGCAGACAAAGATTTTATGTCGCTGAATCAGGGTAAATCACTTGAATTTGATTTTAACTTTTACGAATTAAACATTGGCTTGTGCAAGAATTACGTTGGGCTTGTTTCCGGAATGGGTTTAAGTTTTAACAATTACCGATTCGAAAATTCTTACACGCTACAAAAAGGTCAGTTGATGACTGAGCCAGTGAGCTTGAATCCGGAAAACCTTTCGAAAACAAAACTTGCAATAACTTACCTGAATGTTCCACTTTTGCTGGAATTTCAGATTCCGGTAAACCACAACGAAGGCCGTTTATTCGTTAATGGAGGTATAATTGGCGGAGTTAAGATTGGATCGCACACGAAAGTAAAATACGGTGACAAAAAAGATAAAGATCGTAGTGGTTTTAATCTCAATTCCTTCAAATATGAAGCAACTGCGCGTATCGGGTATAAAGACATCTGTTTGTTTGCCAACTATAGCCTGACTCCATTGTTCCAATCAGGCAAGGGCCCCGAACTTACACCATTCACCATTGGAATTAGTTTTCTAAATTAAACAGCAAATAGTTCAGAAAGCCAAAAAGGAGTTTATCGAGGCAGATAGACTCCTTTTGCTTTTGATTTAATTACCTTTGACAAAGAATCAGTTCGGAGCGCCTAGAGTAAACTTTAGGTATTCCAAACTTCAAACTCTAGGTACATTTCCTATGAAACGCATATTTCTGATCTTTCTCGCATCAATTGCTGGACTTCTGGCGTTCGCTCAGGAAAATGACTCCATCATTGTCGTTCAAAGTCCAAAAGGCAGACTTTCCGGGCTGATTGATGTTCAGGATCTAACCAACGAAGGTTACAACTACTGGGACGAGAAATTTGAAGGTCATTGGTCGGGTATTGAATTCGGATTCAATGGCCTGGCAAACCCTGATTATAGCCTTTATCCAGCATCAGAAACCCATTTTCTTGATAACGACCTGATTCGGTCCAATGTATTACACCTGAATATTCTCCAATACTCAAGAGGTTTCCAGCAAACCAGAAATAATATTGGCTTGGTTACAGGCCTGGGATTAAGCTTTCAAAGCTACCATCTCGACAACAATACTACTATTTCTATTGACGAAAATCAAAAGATACACCCTTCGGTGATCTATTATGATTCCAGCCAAAAATCAAAACTTTCAATTACATATCTTGAAGTACCCTTATTGCTTGAGTTCCAGATTCCATTCAGAAATAAAGCCAACCGACTATATTTTTCGGCTGGTGTAACCGGAGCCAAAAAGCTTGAATCGCATTCCAAAATGAAATACCGTAAAAATGGGAAAAGAGAGAAGCTTAAATCGCCGGGAGATTATTCGATTAACGATTATAAAGTAGCTTTATCTTTTCGCGTAGGTTACCGCTGGGCAAATCTGTTCGCTAGTTACGACATTGTGCCATTATTCGAGGACCGCCGCGGCCCCGTTCTTTATCCGTTCTCGTTTGGGTTAAAACTAATCTCATTCTAAATTAAATACTTATGAAACTTCTGCTGATCAGCAATTCGACCATGCCGGGTGAAGCCTATCTGGATTATCCGAAACACGAAATCAAAAAGTTTTTGGGCGAGAAACCGTTAACTGCCCTTTTTATTCCATATGCCGCAGTAACATTTTCGTTCGACGATTACGAACAAAAAGTGGCCGAACGCTTTTCAGAACTGGGTTTTCAGGTAAAAAGCATTCACCATTTCAATGATCCGGTTCAGGCTGTAAACAATGCAGAAGCAATTGTGGTGGGCGGAGGAAATACCTGGCAACTGGTTCGTATGCTGCACGATAATCAACTGATGGAAGCGATTCGCGAAAAAGTACTGAACGGCACTCCATACATTGGTTGGAGCGCCGGATCGAACGTGGCCTGCCCTACCCTTCGCACCACCAACGATATGCCAATCATCGACCCCAAAGGTTTCGATACCACTGGCTTGGTTCCATTCCAAATTAACCCGCATTACCTCGATGCCAATCCCGAAGGACATGGCGGCGAAACCCGCGAACAGCGCATTGAAGAGTTCCTCGAAATCAATCCTGACATCTATGTGGTTGGACTGCGCGAAGGAACGATGTTACTCGTGGAAAACCGCAATATGAAATTGATTGGTAGCCGGACTGCCCGCATTTTCAAGAAAGGAAGCGCTCCGGTTGAATTAAGCTCAATAGATGATTTTAGCTTTTTGTTGTAAATCAGAAACTTCAAACAAATAAAGCATCCTGAATATCACGGATCATATCCTGATGTTCAGGATTTTTTATTGACAACCACGACAGGCAATCCTTAATCTCGTCCAAATCATGACGGCATCCGGTCAATGATTGCGCTAGTTTTTGGGCTATTTCAGCCTGAATAACTCCCGAAATAGAAGCCTCTGCAATACGACCTTTCTCGACCAGCAAGCTGACAGAAATCGCTCCATTTGCCGTGTTCATGGTATTGGTAAAACGGTAGCGAGGTGAGTAACCAAAAATCCAGTCCCAGGTTTGGTATTTTTCGATACTAAGTTTCTCTATGGCTTCCATATCTTCCGGAGTTGGTTCGTAAACCATAAATTCAGGATAGTTTTGGCTGATTTCGCTGAACAGGAAATCAGTGAATACCTCTACCGAAATCGGATTTGGAAGATAGTTGGAAATATTGGTTACTTCGCTGCGATTCGATTGTACCGCTTTGTCTTCGAACTTCGACAAATCTACTTTCAGCGCACCTTTCAAGGCTTCCAAATGACTATCGAACAGCAAAGTTCCGTGGTGCAAAACCCGATTTCGATGAACATGCTCGGCATTTCCGGAGATTTTTTTGCCATCGATCAGCAAGTCGTTGCGACCAGTTGTATATGCCTCAACCCCCAGCTTTTTCAGGGCTTCAATCACCGAATCAGTAAAAACCTTGAAGTTGACTTCAGAAATATTCGCCACGTTCCGGATAAAGGTAAAATTTACGTTCCCTGGATCATGAAAAACGGTTCCTCCACCCGAAAGCCGCCGTGCAACAGGGATATGGTGAGTTCGCACAAACTCATGGTTGATTTCAGCCAGCGCATTCTGATGTTTTCCAACCACTACCGAAGGTCGACTTCGCCATAGCATAAAAAAATCTTCCTGAAAGTTCTTCAGGAAATACTCTTCGGCCGCCAGGTTAAAATACGGATCGGAATTGGATTGATTAATGCAAAGTGTGATCATAAAAGCAAAAGTAAGAAATGTTAAGCAAAGGCAGTAGGCAGAAGTAAAAAGGCAGAAGTCTGGAGTTAGAAGCTGAATGAGTTGCCTTCTGCTCCAAGCTATATCCTCCTACATCTTCAAATTTCTACATCTCCAAATCCGGCCTCTTAGAATTCTACCTGTACCCCAATCGTTGGAAGCACCGTTCCTGATGGATTTTTGACTGACCGAAGCACATACCGCGTTCCGTTATCGGCAGTCAGGAAGTTTCCGCTCGCATCGGTTTCGCGCACAACGATGTCTGTCGATTGTGCCTGAAAATTATACAGGTTTTGTATGTCGAGGTAAAACTTCAATGTCATCTTTTTCAGGTAATAGGCTTTATCAACCCGCACATCAAGCTGATGAAACACTCCAAATCGATTGGCATTCAGCTTCGAATAATCTAAATATGGCCCGCCTGTCAGGTTCCATGCCGAAATGAGCGACGAACGATTGAGGTCGAAGGGCGTATAGGGCAGTCCACCCACAAACCGGAAACGTGTTCCGATTTGCCAGCCTTTTTTCAAAGATGCGCTTCCGGTTAGACTCAAAATTTGCTTGCTGTCCCAGGCCGAAACGAGATAGTTTCCACTGCCATCCTGAAATTCGCTGCGCACCAATGTATACGATAAGTTCAGGTTATATCCTTTTGTAGAACTGATTCGTGCCTGAAGCTCGGCCCCGTAAGCTCTTCCTTTCGAGGTCGAAGTCACTTCCTCATCGCCAATCACGCCATAATCGGCGCCTTTGTTGGCCAATGAAATTCCATCTTTTACCGAAAACGGATAATCCCGATAGTTCTTGAGAAAACCTTCGACTGAAAATTGAACTGCGGTCGCGGGTTTAAATTCCAATCCACCAATAAAATGATCAACCGAAATGTATTTCAGGTTTTCTTTATTAACAAACCGGCTGTTCTGTTGATACCCCAAAGTCGTGTAGGCTGGCAACTGAAAATATCTTCCTGTATTCAGATTAAGGCTCCATTCCGGAGTTAGTTGGTATGAAGCTGAGGCCCGTGGAGAAAACTGTTTCAGCGGGTTATTCATTCCGGAAGAATAGTTGTTCGCATCCATCCGGAACCCGGCAGAAAGCGTCAGTCGCTCAGCTAAAAATTCACGACTGATCTGCCCGAAAAGTCCGTATTTGAACAGGTTCAGCTCGGTATCATAATTCACGTTCAGGATATTTCCGTCGTAAAAACGTTTTTGCAAAGTGGCATTGGTGTACCGCGCAAAATCGATATTCGCACCAATGTTCGCCTTAAAACCATCCATCCGCATGTTGTTTTCGAACCTGATTTTGTTCTCCAGTTCGTGCGAAGTGTAATCTAGAATTTTGTTGTTCGGCGAGCTTTCGTCGTTATCCAAATATTTGGTTGTGGTGTTGCTCAACTGACTGCGGCTGACAACCAGCGTTTGGTAACTTTTCTCCCTGAAGTGTTTGTAAACAGCGCCCAGCGTGTAACTCCACTGATTATTTTCCGGCAACTGACCCAAAATGTAGGTCTGCTGCTCGTCCGGATTCTGAATGTCAAGATTTAATGCATTTTGATCGACAGCACCCAAACCGATAAAAGTAAGCTCATTTTTTGCATCAAAACGTGTTTTGACCTTGAATTGCATGTCGTTGAATGTAGGCAAAAACGGCAACTTCAATGCAGTAAAAAGCAACTTCAGGTACGACCGCCGTGCCGAAACGATGAAAGAAGTTTTTTCACTCAACGGGCCATCCACCGTTGCCGAAACTTCCGAAGCTCCCAAACTTCCTTTAAATCTGAGCTTGTCGGCATTTCCATCCACTTGTGCAAACTCGAAAACACCACTCAGCGCATTGCCCCGGTCTGATGGGAATGCTCCGGAATAATAATTCACTTCGCGGATCAGGTCGGCATTCAGGATTCCAACCGCACCGCCGGAAGCGCCCTGCGTAGCAAAATGGTTAATGTTCGGAACTTCAACGCCATCAAGATAAAACCGGTTTTCTGACGGTCCACCACCACGGATAATAATATCGTTCCGAAATGACGGAGACGACAAAACTCCGGCATACGACTGAATGACCTTGGAAATATCGCGGTTGGCTCCCGGGCTTTTTTCAATTTCGGCAATACCAATGGTTTTCAGCGAAACCGGGCTTTCTTCCGTTTTTCTGAAAGGCGAAACGCTCACGGTCACTTCTTCAATTTCAGCATCCCGCTTTTCCATGCTGATTTCAACAGCCGCAACTTTGGCATTGCTGATTTCAATTTCAGGTGAAAGGGCAGAATGATACCCAATAAACGAAGCCTGAACACGCACAAATCCGGGTTTCAGACCTTTGATCTGAAAATTACCGGCATCATCAGTAACTGCTCCGATCGAAGTTCCTGAAACAATGACATTCACAAAAGGCATTGGTTCATTACTCACGACCTCAATCACACGCCCCTTCAATACTGCTTGCTGAGCCAAAAGCCCAGTTTGATACCCAAGAATCAGGAGACTGATAAAAATCCACTTTCTCATATCTTACTTGAAATTAATTCGATCTTGTTTAATTATTGAAATTCAAACTTAAACAAGATATACCGGTCAAAGTTTAAACGTCCCGTTTGTTTTTTATAAGTTTGTTTAAAATTAAGACTATGAGATTGGTTATTCAAAGGGTGAGTTCGGCTTCGGTTGAAGTGGAAGAATTTGTTGTTTCTGAAATTGAAACCGGATTATTGATTTTGGCTGGTATTGAAGAAACCGACACGGCTGAAGACATCGACTGGTTGGTAAAAAAGACCTGCCAACTTCGGATTTTCAACGATGCAGAAGGGGTGATGAACCTTGATGTTCAGGAAATTGGCGGAAAAATAATCGTGGTCAGTCAGTTTACCCTGCACGCCTCAACAAAAAAAGGAAACCGGCCATCGTATATTCGCGCAGCTCGCCCCGAAACAGCCATTCCGCTCTACGAACAACTGATTGACAAATTCAAGAAAGTACTGGGAGGTAAAAAGGTTGGAACCGGCATTTTTGGCGCCGATATGCAGGTTTATCTGGTGAACGACGGCCCGGTAACGATTATTCTGGATTCGAAGAACCGGGACTTTTAGTCATTTGTGGTCATTTGCTTCGCGTCATTCATTGCAATCACCACTTTTTACAACAAATGACTAGTAATGACAACCAATGAACAGTTTTTACTTTCAATACAAAATTTTAAGATATGAACTCAAACGAAGTCACTCTCCCCGAAGCCCAGCAAATGGTTGACCAATGGATCAAAACCATTGGGGTACGCTATTTCAGCGAACTGACCAATCTGGCCATACTTACCGAAGAAGTGGGAGAACTGGCGCGAATCATGGCGCGGACATACGGTGATCAGTCATTCAAAAAATCAGACGAAGGAAAAGACATGGCCGACGAAATGGCCGATGTGCTTTGGGTTTTAATTTGTCTGGCGAATCAAACCGGAGTTGATCTGAACAAGGCCTTCCTGAAAAACATGGAGAAAAAAACCATTCGCGACAAAGACCGGCACCAAAATAATGAAAAACTAAAATGACGATTCGGGTTACGCGTTACGCGTTACGAGAAAACTCGCATCTCGCATCTCGAAACCCGCAACAATTTAATAAACAACAATTAAACATTAAAAAATATGTCAATCGAAACTTGCCCATTATCCATCGAAGATATCCAATCTGAACTGGAAGAAATACGCGAAATTGCTGGGAAAAACAACAGCAAGAAAATGTTCGAAAAAGCGCTTTCGTTCATCGATCTTACTACGCTGAATTCAACTGATACCGTTAGCTCGGTTGCAGCTTTTACCGAAAAAGTGAATCAATTTCCGGCAGCCTTTCCGGGAATCAGCAATGTGGCCGCCATTTGTGTTTATCCAAACATGGCGCACACCGTGAAAAGCACCCTGAAAATTCCAGATGTGAAAATTGCTGCTGTTGCCGGAGGGTTTCCTTCATCAATGACATTTACAAAACTTAAAATTGAAGAAGCTCAACTGGCTGTTGTTGCCGGAGCTGACGAAATCGACATTGTTTTGCCTTTGTGGGCTTTTCTTGAAGGTCATCTCGAAACCTGCATCAATGAAATTTCGGCTATTAAAAAAGCAATCGGTGATGCCCATCTGAAAGTTATTCTGGAAACCGGCGTACTGAGTGTTGATCAAATCTGGCAGGCATCCATTTTGGCCATAGAAGCCGGTGCTGATTTCATCAAAACCTCGACAGGAAAATTACCTCAGGCGGCATCGCCCGAAGCGGCATTCGTGATGTGTCTGGCCATCAAACAGCATTTCGAAGAGACCGATCAAAAAATCGGATTTAAACCTGCCGGAGGAATTGTAACTCCCGAAGATGCCATCCTCTATCTCACTATCGTTCAGGAAATACTGGGCAATGATTGGTTAAATCCTGAGTTGTTCCGCATTGGAGCCAGCCGTCTGGCCAATAACCTGCTTGAAAAAATTACTGGTAAGACTGCAAAACATTTCTAGGTTGAAGCTGTTTAAATGAGCAAAACCCAAAATTCAATTCAAACATTTAAAAATTATGGCACAAATTACATTAAAAGGGAACGCAATTCAAACCATAGGTGAACTGCCTGTTAAAGGAACAAAAGCTCCTGATTTCGAATTAGTTAAAAACGACTTATCAAAAGTTTCGCTGAAAGATTTCGCCGGAAAACGGTTGGTTCTTAACATCTTCCCAAGTCTCGATACCGGAACCTGCGCCGCTTCGGTTCGTCAGTTCAACAAACTGGCTGCTGGTCTTGAAAACACAACTGTACTTTGCATTTCGCGCGATTTGCCATTTGCTCAGGCACGTTTCTGCGGAACTGAAGGCATCGAAAATGCAATCACCGTTTCGGATTTTGCAACCGGAAAATTCGGCAAAGATTATCAGTTGGAAATTACAACCGGACCTTTGGCCAATTTGCATTCACGTTCGGTGGTTGTATTAGACGAAAATCAGCAGGTAATTTACAGTCAGCAAGTTCCTGAAATTGTGGACGAACCCAATTACGATGCTGCTTTAGCTTCGTTAAAGTAATTAAAAGATTTTACAAGCATAGAAAAGCTGTTTGCATGGTGCAGACAGCTTTTTTTGTGACCATAAATTTCTGAAAGATTGCTATATTTGAAATAATCAGTCTGATTAAAATCAAATCAAAATGACCCGGAAAGACGCCTTAAAGATATTTGAAGATAAAAAAGTTCGCACCGTTTGGGATGGAGAACAGGAAAAATGGTTTTTGTCCATTGTTGATGTTATTGAAATACTGACGGATAGCCCTAATCCTCGTAAATATTGGAGTGTACTCAAGACACGACTCAAAAAAGAAGGAAGTCAGTTGGCTACAAATTGTAGTCAACTGAAAATGCAATCGGTAGACGGGAAGTTCTATAAAACGGACGTGGCTGATGTTGAACAACTTTTCAGGTTGATTCAATCGATTCCATCGCCAAAAGCAGAACCGTTCAAACTGTGGCTTGCCGAAGTAGCCCGCGAGCGGTTGGACGAAATGGACGATCCGGAGCTTGGTATCGACCGGATGCTGGAATATTACCATCGGAAAGGTTATTCAACTAACTGGATCAATCAACGACTTAAAAGCATTGAAGTCCGCAAAGAGCTGACGGATGAATGGGAACAGCGGGGAGTTAAACAAGGCCAGGAATATGCAACATTAACCGATATTATTACACATGGCTGGTCGGGATTGACCACTAAACAATACAAGCAACTCAAAAGCTTAAAAAAAGAGAGCCTTCGGGACAATATGACCAACCTCGAATTGGCGCTAAATACTCTTGCAGAAGCCACTACTACGGAGATTTCGAAACAACATAAGCCCAAAACTCCGGAAGAAAACAGAAAAGTAGCAGCACGCGGCGGTTCAATTGTTGGCAATACCCGTAAAGAAATTGAAGCCAATATTGGAAAAAGCATTGTTTCTCCACTAAATGCAAGGAAAGTCAAACAACTACCCGAAAACGGAATTGAGAATTGAAGACGATTTGAATCCGAATTTATTCAGCCTTACTCAACAATAGCTATATCAGGAATGTTCTAGCAGGAAAATACTGATATGCACCCTGTTTTAAAGGAAAACATTCAGGAAATAGGTAAACCCTATTCCGACCTTCATTTTTTACTCGAATGCTTTGCCGAAGTTCTCGAAGCAAACAATGAAAACGAACTCGTAACCTTTATCCCTTGGCTCAATACAAAGGTTTCCTCTCCAAAACCAAAGTACGCACAAAAGACAATCCATCTGTATTCCATTTGTTTTCAACTGCTTAATTTATGCGAGGTAAATTGGGCTGTTCAAAGCCGGCGCAATAAACAGCAATATCAAGGATCTCAAAGCATTAACGGAAGCTGGGCTCATACTTTTTCAGAATTAAAAGAATCGGGAATTTCGCAGGAAGAGATTGTTGTCGCACTTTCACAATTGGAGATTGAACCAGTAATGACGGCGCATCCTACCGAAGCCAAAAGAACGGTGGTACTGAAATATTACCGCGAACTTTACCTTCAGTTGGTCATGCTCGAAAATCCCGTCTATACAGCTCTTGAGCGCGATCAGATCAGGTCGGCTATCAAAGAATTGCTAACCCGGCTTTGGTTTATCGACGACATTTACCTCGAAAAACCACAGGTAGAAACCGAACTCGAAAATGTTTTGCACTACCTCACCAAGGTATTTCCTGATGTTTTTGAATTGCACGACCGAACATTGATTCAATCCTGGGATGAAGCCGGATTTTCACCGGAATCGTTGCAAAATTACCTGTCGATGCCCAGAATTAGCTTGGGTTCCTGGGTTGGTGGCGACCGTGACGGACATCCGCTTGTAACTCCGGAAATTACCCAATATACTTTGCAACGATTGCGAACCGAGGCTCTGAATCTGGCCAGTCAACGCCTTAATTTACTGGCCGATAGTCTCAGTATTTACACTTCTGAAAACACACTTTCAGCCGAAATTCAAGATCGAAAAGCTGAACTGGAAAAGCAAATTCCTGATCTGTCGGAGAATATCCAATTCAGTTCGGCATCGCGCGAGCCTTTCAGGCAATTTGTGCTCTTGTTGATCGAGAAACTTCCGACGCGAAAAAACCTTTTAGGAGGAAATAGCCAACTGGCGTCCAACCAATGGAACTACACAAATTCGGGCCAATTAATTGCCGATCTGGAAATGTTGATTCAGGCACTTTCCATCTGGGGCGCGCCTATGCTGGCCATCAACGAAGTAAACAAAGCGTTGCGTTTCGTGCTGAATTTTGGTTTCCATCTGGCGCATTTGGATATCCGGCAAAACAGCGAATTTTATCAGAAAGCATTTCTTGGCCTGCTTGAAGATGTTGATACATCCAGTTTTTCTATGAATACGAACGGCCAGGTTGATAAACAATTTCTGCTTCAGGAATTAAACCTCTACAGGCCTTTTACTTACAGTTACTCCGGAAATATTCCTGAAACGGCAAATGCTCTGGGTTACCTGAGTGTTTTGACCGGACACATCCGGAATTACGGCACCAATGCATTGGGTTCGATGATTGTAAGCATGACGAAAAAGGTGGACGATTTATTCACTTTTTACCTGCTTGCCCGCGAAGCCGGATTGTATGTGAAAACCGGGTCGGGACCTGCCTGTCAATTGCCGGTGGTGCCGCTGTTTGAAACCATCGACGATTTACATCGCGCACCTGCCATCCTGGATGAGTTTCTGGCGCATCCGGTCACCCGAAATACACTTCAGTTGCAAGCTCAACGGAAAGGCTATACAAAGCCTGTAGCCGAAGTGATGATCGGTTACAGCGACAGCAATAAAGACGGCGGTATTTTGTCGAGCCTCTGGCACCTTTACGAAGCGCAGCACGAATTGGCGAAAATTGGGCGAAAACACGGCATTGACATCCGTTTTTTTCACGGAAAGGGCGGAAGTATCAGTCGCGGCGCCGGACCTATTCATTGGTTCCTGAAAAGCCTTCCGCCGGAATCATTGTGCGGCAAATTGAGGCTCACCGAACAGGGCGAAACCATTGAGCGAAAATATGCCAACAAAGTCAATGCGGCGTTCAATCTCGAATTACTGACTTCAGGAACTCTGCGAAATACTTTGCTGAATACACATCAATCTGATCATGAATTATTTGAGCTGGTAGGATTTATGGCACACAAAAGTTTTACAACTTACAATGCACTTACGCGCCATCCGAGCTTTATCCGCTTCTTCGAACAGGCAACGCCCATCGACGTGATTGAAACCAGTAAAATTGGCTCCCGTCCTTCACGCCGGACGAATCAGCGCACGCTGACCGATTTGCGCGCCATTCCCTGGGTTTTCAGCTGGACTCAAAGCCGGGTAAACATTACCAGCTGGTACGGAGTAGGCAGCACCTTGCAGCTCCTGAAAGAGCAGTATCCCGAAAAATATGCTTTGTTAAAACAGCTATTAATTTCGCATCCTTTGCTACGGTATATTTTAACCAATGTCGATTCGGGATTGGCAGCAACTGATCCTGAAATTATTGAGCTTTATGCCTCATTGGTTGAGGAAGACCAAATCAGGAATGACATTTTGCCGATGATTTTGTCGGAGTTTAAACTCACGAAAAGCCTGTTGGCCGAATTACTCGAAAAACCGTTTGAGGAACGACGAAAAAATCATTATTATTCGACACAGCTGAGGGCTGTGGCATTGGATTTAATGCATCAGGTCCAAGTAAATACCTTACTACACTGGCGAAATGAGAAGGATTCGGAAGACCCTGCGATTGCCAATCAGCAGAATATTATTTTGCTGAAAACCATAAATGCAGTGGCTAATGCGCTGGGGTCAACCGGTTAAAAATTAAACCAACTCAAATTGAAATTTAGACTTAAACATGCAAAAGATAATCAGTAAGTACTTCGACGAATTCTCAACCATGTCGGAAGCCTCGCACAATGCGGTGCTCGAAATCGCTAACCGTGAAGGCATAGAAATGAATAAAATTATTGTGGCTACCTCGTTCTGCTTCGACGAGCTAAACCATCAGCCATCAAAAATGAACCTTCCATCGCCTCAGGGTACCTTTATTATGGGCGGTTTGGCTGGTTACCCTTTCGTTGGCGATATTGGTTTAACAGCCTTTGTCGACCATATTCCCGACGAAGGTGCCGCCTTGTTTATTTTTGGCTCACACATTGGCATTTCGCGCTCGGGCGAAGTAGGCAAAATCAAACGGGTTGGCCAGCACCGGCACACCAATACCTGTGGCGCATTGATGATGGTTCAGGACCATATCCTGTCGTCCGAAATCCATGAGATTGACCCAGCTGATTATTCCGAATTTCAGCCTGAATTTCTGGCGCTCAGATTATTACCCATGGCTCAGGAAATCAGAAAAGCGGAGGTTCCGATCCTGAAAACGACCCACCTGGTTTACGACCAGATTGAGAACGAAATACTCAAGCTGATCATCAATAACAAAAGGCTTCAGGCTAATTTTCCGGTGTATATTTTAGGTGGCATTGTGATTAATACGGACGAAAGCTTGCCCAATTATTTCTCTCAGAAGGTATTTCGGAAGGTAAGATAAGGAAAAAGTCATTGGTCATTAGAAAAAGGGAAAGCGAAAAAAAGGAAACAGGAAAAAACGCTATATTAAATTCGTACCTTTCCTATTTGCTCATTTCTTTTTCCTTGTGTACTAATGACTTTTTCCTATCATTATTTCTGCCGGGTCGTGGTATAATTTACCAATTCGATCAGCGCTGTTCTTGATTCACTTTCAGGAAATTCCATGATTCCGGCAATGGCTTTTTCGCGGAATTCGTTCATCTTTTCGGCAGCATATTCCAGTCCGCCGCGGCTCACGACCAAATCAACCAACTCTTTTACTTTGGCCCGATTTTTATTTTTTCGCTTAATCAAGCTTAAAATCCGGCTGCGTTCTCCCGATTCGCAATTATTCAGCACATAAAGCAGTGGAAGAGTTATCTTTTTCTCCTTGATGTCATTTCCGGTAGGTTTCCCCAAAATTCCCTTGCTCTGGTAGTCGAAAATATCATCTTTAATCTGAAACGCAATTCCAACATCAAGCCCGATGCTGAACATTTTTTCAACGATTTCGTCATCTTTGGTCACCGATGCCGTCCCAATAGCCATGCTTGTTGCGATCAGCGAAGCCGTCTTTTTCCGGATGATTTCGTAATAAGTTTCGTTGTCGATATCCAGTTTCCGGCTTTTGCGCATCTGCAAAATTTCGCCTTCGCTCATATCTTTTACTGCCCGCGAAATCAGGTGCAAAAAACGGTATTCTTTCTGGTCGAGTGTATTCAAAAAACCTCGAGCCAGAATAAAATCCCCAACCAGAACTGCTATTTTATTCTTCCATAAGGCATTGATTGAAAAGCTTCCGCGACGTTCGTACGATTCGTCAACTACATCATCGTGAAGCAAGGTTGCAGTATGCAACAATTCGATGGAAGAGGCTGCCAAATGGGTAGTTTCATTGAATTCGCCACACATTTTAGCCGACAAAAAAACAAACATCGGACGCATCTGCTTTCCCTTTTTCCGGAGAATATAACGAATGATGATTTGAAGAAGTGGAATGTCACTTTTGATGGCTTCTTTGAAGTAACCTTCGAAACTTTTCAGCTCTTCCTTTATCGGCGATTGTATAATATCCAAAGAGGTCATTCAGGCTTTTTTTGAACGGATCAAAATTAAAAAATATATTGACTTTATTCTGAAAACCTATTCGCTTGAGTAACATTCAAATTTGATTTCGTAAGAAACTAATTTACACTTATTTGAAAACAGTCTAAACTACATCAAGATTAAATAAGGTTTAAATAAAACTTAAATATTCATATATTTGTATCTGTTAAAGTTAAAATCATGATGAACATCCAGGAATTAGATTCTGACAGACTAGAGATGGCTGCCAGTATGCTCAAAGCAATTGCACACCCAGTGCGTATTGCAATTTTAAAGCATTTAGAAGGTGGTAAAAAACTCACTGTGACTGAGATTCACGAACTGCTGGAAATTGAACAATCAACCACCTCCCATCATCTAGGCATTTTAAAAGATAAAGGGGTTCTATGTTCGCGTCGTGAGGGTAAAAACACTTATTATTATTTAAAGCACGATATTCTGAGCCAAGTTGTAGACTGCTTGCAACGCTGTACCTGCGAGTAAAAAGGAAGTCGCCTTAATGAAAATTGAGACGACTTCTTTTTTTCAGCCAATTATTGGAACTTCTTTCCTAATTTCGACCTCCAGAAATTTACAAAATGGCAAAAATTAGAGTTACCAAACAATTTGGCTTCGAAATGTCGCACGCATTGCTCAACTACGACGGGCTTTGTCGCAATATTCACGGCCATTCATACAAATTACAGATTACCGTTGCAGGCGAACCCATGCAGGCTCCCGGAAGTCCGAAAGATGGAATGGTGATCGATTTTAGTCTCCTGAAAAAACTTATTCAGGAACAGATTATCAGCAAACTCGATCATTCGCTGATGATCAACGAAAATGCACCAACCGACAAGCTTGATGCTTTGGGACAAATGTACGAACGCCATCATGTAGTGCCATTTCAGCCTACCTCCGAAAACATGGTGGTGTACATTGCTGAAATTGTGAAACCACTTCTTCCTGAACATATTGAGCTCTTCAGCGTTCGATTATACGAAACCAGCAACTCGTTTGCCGAGTGGTACGCCGAAGACAATAGGTGAGCCCCCTCTAAATCTCCCCCAAGTGGGAGACTTGAAGAATGCCAGACAAATTGTAAATTGTAAATGAATAAATTGTAAATCGTCAGAAAATGACAGCACACAACAACACCGATAAACGGCTTTTTCTGCTTGATGCCTATGCGTTGATCTACCGTTCGTATTTCGCGTTCATCAAGAATCCGCGTTTCAATTCCAAAGGCCTAAACACCTCGGCCATGCTTGGATTCGTGAACATCCTGGAGCAATTGCTGCGCGACCAAAAACCTACACATATTGCTGTTGTTTTCGACCTGAATGTACCCACTTTCCGCCACGAAATGTTCGAAGCTTATAAAGCCAATCGGGAAGTGATGCCTGAAGATCTCCAAAAGTCCATACCATACATCCGGAAAATTATTGAAGCTTACCACATTCCAATTCTCGAAAAAGCTGGTTTCGAGGCCGATGATGTGATCGGAACTTTGGCCAAAAAGGCTGAAACGATGGGCTACACCACCTACATGATGACACCCGATAAGGATTATGCACAGTTGGTTTCCGAAAATATTTTCATGTATAAACCGTCACGCGGTGGTGAAGCTCCTGAAATCTGGGGAATTCCTGAAATTCAGGAAAACTTTCTGGTCGATGAGCCCTGGCAAGTGATCGATGTACTCGGTTTGATGGGCGATACGGCTGACAACATTCCGGGCTGCCCCGGTGTTGGCCCCAAAACAGCCATGAAGCTGATTTCGGAGTTTAAATCGGTTGACGGACTTTACCAAAACATCGATTCGCAAAAAGGAAAACTGAAGGAAAACCTAGTCGAATTTGAGCAGCAGGTCCGTATGTCGCGCAAACTGGCCGAAATTATCCTGAATGTCCCTGTTGATTTCGACGAGGACAAAATTGTAATGGAAGAACCAAACTTTCAGAAACTGAACGAAATTTATACCGAACTCGAATTCCGCCAACTGATCAAGAAACAGGAGGCAAAACCTCAAACGACAAACGATAACCTGTTTGAACAGGGTACTTTGTTTGGATCTCCAAGTCTAACTCCTGAAGAAAAACCGGTTGAAACCAAAAATCTGGAGTCAATTTCAACCATTCCGCACCAGTATTACCTGATTGAAACCGCCGAACAACGCGCTAGTTTACGCGCTGAACTCTCGGTACAGAAAGAATTTTGCTTCGATACCGAAACCACCGGACTCGATACGATGACCGCCGAACTGGTTTGCATGTCGTTTGCTTTCAGGAGCCACGAAGCCTACTGCGTTACTTTGCCCGCCAACAGGCAACAGGCAACAGAAATTATTCAGGAATTCCGGCTGGTTTTTGGTGATGAAAAAATTGTTAAAATCGGTCAGAACATCAAATACGATCTCTCAATCCTGAAAAATTACGGGCTCGAAATTCGCGGTCCGTTGTTCGACACCATGATTGCGCATTACCTGATTCAGCCCGAAATGCGCCACAATCTTGATTATCTGTGCGAGCAATACCTGAATTTCCAAAAAATTACCACCGATACGCTGATTGGTGGAAAAGGCCTGTTCCAGAAGACCATGCGTGACGCAAATCTGGAGCAACTGCGCGACTATTCGTGCGAAGATGCCGACCTTACCCTTCAGTTGAAATACGCGGTTGAAAAAGACCTGGACAAAAACGGCACCTGCCAACTTTTCGACGAAGTTGAGATGCCACTAATTTATGTGCTGGCTGATATGGAAATTGCAGGGGTTAACTTAAATACTTCGGAATTAAAGATTTACGCTGGGGTTTTAAGCAAACAAATCGTCGAAATTGAGCGTGAAATCATTGAAATGGCTGGCGAAGAGTTTAACGTTTCGTCGCCCAAACAATTGGGAGTCATTTTGTTCGAAAAGCTGAAAATTGATCCGAATGCGAAAATGACCAAAACCAAGCAATATTCGACTGCCGAAGAAACGCTCGAAAAACTGGCCGATAAACACCCGATTATTGCCAAAATCCTCGATTACCGTGGGCTGAAAAAATTACTTTCAACCTATGTCGAGGCTTTGCCATTGCTGATCAATCCGAAGACAAAAAAATTGCATACGAATTACAACCAGGCCATTGCAGCCACGGGGCGGTTAAGTTCGACCAACCCGAACCTGCAAAACATCCCGATCCGCGACGAAAACGGGCGCGAGTTGCGCAAAGCATTTATTCCATCAGACGATCAGCATACGTTCCTTTCGGCTGACTACTCGCAAATTGAGTTGCGCATTATGGCCGCGTTGAGCAAGGATAACCAGATGATTGAAGCTTTCCGGAATAATCAGGACATTCACTCGATTACTGCATCTAAAATTTACAAAATACCACTTTCAGAAGTCACTTCAGACATGCGCCGGAAAGCCAAAACCGCCAACTTCGGGATTATTTACGGCATTTCGGCTTTCGGCTTATCTGCAAGGCTAAACATTCCGCGCACTGAGGCCAAACAATTGATCGATGGCTATTTCGAGAACTTTCCGGACATTAAAAAATACATGGATTCGAGCATCGAAAATGCACGGAACGTGGGTTTTGTAGAAACCATTAAAGGCCGGAAACGCTACCTCAACGACATCAATTCGGCCAACGCGGTGGTACGTGGAGTCGCTGAACGAAATGCCATCAACGCGCCTATTCAGGGTTCGGCTGCCGACGTGATCAAAATTGCGATGGTCAATATCTGGAAAGCAATGAATGATCAGAAACTTCAGTCAAAAATGATCCTTCAGGTACACGATGAGTTGAACTTTGATGTTTGGATTCCCGAATTGGAGCAGGTGAAAGCTATTGTAAAACATGAAATGGAAAACGCAGTAAACATTGGCGTGCCGCTGACTGTTGAAATGAACGCAGGCGAAAACTGGCTGGATGCACACTAGGAACAAATTGGATGTAGGATGAAAGGAACACTTTTTACAGAGGATGAATATAGGGAGGCGTTAAAAAGATTTTTGGAGATTTGTGATACGGAAGATAATACGCCGGAAGCAGATGAACTTGAACAATTAATGACCATTATGGAAATCTACGAACAGGAAAACTGCTCGTAAAAAAGTATTCAGTTGCAGTTTTCAGTTTTAATCAATCCTTCAATTATTCAGTCCATCAGTAATTTTTGAAAATATCAGTCACAGCCGCATTGTACTTCAGCAAACTACTCGATTTCTTGACCAGTTTCATTGCTTTGTGCGGATTTTCGAACGACTTGCTAAAATATATCCAAAACTGGCTCATCTTCATCACGATATGACCATCACCTTGCAACCGGGCCGAATATGCTTCGAGCAACTGATCATGAAATTCACGCATTTTTTTGCGGAGGGCTTTCGGTTCAAATATTTCGCCCTTTAATTGTGCGGCCAAAGCAGGATTGATCAGCAAACCGCGGCCAATCATCCAACTATTTTGTTCAGGCAAAAGCTTTTTCAATTCCAGAAGATCAGTCAACGAAAAGACATCGCCATTGTACGCCAACGGATGTTTCACATGAGAAATGGCATCAGCAAAAAGTTGCGGGTTTGCTTTTCCATCATACATTTGGCTGGCCGTACGCGGATGAAAAATCAGTTCTTCAAGCGGAAATTGGTTCAGAATACCAAAAATAGCCTGGGCATCCTGATCATTGGTCATTCCGGCACGCATTTTTACTGAGAACTTCGCCGTAAAACCTTTGGCATAAAGTTGTTGTAGTATTTCATTCAGGGCTTCAGGCTTTTCGAGCCATGCCGCTCCCCTGCCCTTGTTGGTTGCCATCGGATACGGACAGCCCAAATTCAGGTTAATTTCCTGATAACCATGGTCGACCAGAATCGTAATCAGATCGAACAACTCGGCCTGATCAGAAAACAATACCTGCGGAACTACTGGCAGTGATTCATTATTTTCGGAGAAAACTTCGCGTAATTGCGATTTTTTTATTTCGCGCCCTTTGCCATACGACAGGTATGGAATGAAATATTTGTCAACTCCGCCAAACGATTCAGCCAAAGCCCTTCTAAAGTCAAAATCGGTGAATCCCTGAAGCGGAGCCTGGTAGATTTTAATTGTATTTTGAGTCATCGGTATTTAAATTTTATGGATTAGGCCAAAGAAGTGAGATAATAAAAGCTATTAATCACTACTTTTGCGCCCACAAACTTATACAATTGGTGAGCAGTATGCAATCTATTCAATTCAAATCAGACTCTCTAAACTCTAACCTGACTTTGAATCCGGCTAATTTGGGAACTCAAACCATTCAAACCGACTCTGCAAAAACCACGCTTAACCTGCTCGATCCGTCGTTTAGCGACTCTTTAAGTGTTAATTATATTGCACCAGACAGCGTAATCATTTATGGGTTCCGGCCCGAATGGTCGCAATTCCGAAAGGAATTCGTACCTAAATTTAATTACCAGAAAGACCTTGTCAGGCCACTTCCGTACGACTCGCTTTATACTGTATTGAAAGGCGTTGAAGTTGTTTTTCCCGGGAAAAAAGTAATCCGAAATAACCCCGATTGGCTGGTTGGTGTGTTAGTTTTGATGTTTTTGCTGTTTGCAACCGTCAAGTTAATCTTTAATAAGTATTTGAGCCAGTTGGTTCAGTCAACGATCAATTATTCAACATTTACACGACTTTTCCGCGAGAAATATTTTAACCTGTTTCACGCGTCGTTCAGGCTCGATGTGATTTTCAATACGATTCTGGCACTTTTTAGCTACCAGTTTATATCACTGTACAAAATTAATTTTGGATTGTCGAAATCCTATTACGTTTACCTGGCATGCCTGGGCATCGTAATTGGCTATTTCACGGCGAAAAGAATCCTTTATTATATCATCGGAGTTCTGACAGAAAGCAAACATGAAGTTCAGGAATACCTATTCAGCATAACAGTTTTTAACCGAGTTCTAGGGTTATTTTTATTGCCAATTTCGGCGATAATAGCTTTTATACCACTATCACAAATTGAACCGCTGCTTTTTATAGGGCTTGGAATCATCATCATTTTCTACCTAATGTCGCTGATCAGAGGTGCAAAAATTTTCCTGAAAAAACAATTTTCAATTTCATATTTGATTTTATACCTTTGTACCCTTGAATTTTTACCGTTACTTCTGATCTATAATCTATTGTTGATTTAAAGTAGTGAAGAATTAATATAAAAGCAATTACCTTGAAGATCAAGAGAATTTTAGTTTCGCAGCCCAAGCCTGAAACTGCCAAATCGCCTTATTTTGATCTGGCTGAAAAGAATAACGTTCAGGTTGATTTCCGCCCTTTTATTCAGGTTGAAGGCGTATCAGCTAAAGAGTTCAGACAAACCCGGGTTCAGATATTGGATCATGGCGCGGTCATTTTTACCAGCCGTACAGCCATCGATCATTTTTTCAGGATCAGTACTGAACTGCGATTGGCCATTCCGGATACCATGAAGTACTTTTGCATCTCTGAAGCTACAGCTTTCTATCTGCAAAAATACATCGTTTACCGCAAACGGAAGATATTTTATGGCGCCGGTAAATTTTCGGACTTGATTGACGTGATGAAAAAGCACAAAGAAGAAAAATTTCTTTTGCCATTGTCGCAAGTTGGTCAGCCAGAGGTTACTTCGCTGATCGACAAAGCCGGATACAATTACACAAAAGCCATTATTTACCAGACTGTTAGCAGCGATTTATCGGACCTGAAAGAAGTAAATTACGACATACTCGTTTTTTTCAGCCCTTCAGGAATTCAGTCGTTGATGCATAATTTTCCGGGGTTTGCACAGGACGAAACCAAGATTGCCTGTTTCGGACCGGCAACTGCAAAAGCTGTTCATGATGCCGGTTTGAGGCTCGATATTGAAGCCCCAACCGCCGAAGCCCCTTCGATGACCATGGCTTTGGAACAGTTCATCAAAAAACACAACAAAGGACAATAACCAAAACAAAGCAGTACAACAAAAAAGGGGAAATCTATTTTCCCCTTTTTTGTTGTACTTTAGATTGATGGAAGGATTCACGCTTAAGAAGGAAGAAAGGCTTTGCAGCCAAAAGATAATCGGGGAAATGTTTGCCTCGGGCGAATCCTTTTTGTCGTATCCAATCAAAGTTGTTTTCCAGAAAACTGAATCAACGCAAGCTTTCCCGGTGCAGGCGGCATTCACGGTCTCCAAACGGAATTTTAAGCGTGCTGTCAAACGAAATCTACTGAAACGACGCATGCGTGAAGCCTTCCGGCTGAACAAAACCGGCTTTTACGACGAATTAGCCGTTAAAGAGCTCCATATTGCCGTGATGTTTGTTTTTATTGGCAAAGACATGATCGAATTTCCCATCATCGAAAAAGCCATGATTTCGGCCTTTAAAAAGGTGCTGGCGAAAGTTTAGGTCAATTTGTATTCGTAAAGCAGAAACGGTTGACTATTTACCGGCCTTTTTTAAATAAATATTTCCTTGCATGTTTTTCATTAGCATTTCAGCACCACCACCATTGATTTTTCCATAAACCCAATTGTCCTTTTTAATCTTGTACATACCCGGGGTACTGATTTTATCGACTTTGCCTGGTGTTTTGTCAACCACCACATCAAAATCGCTAAATATTTCACCGTTATCAGATTTTAATTTCAGATTGGCTTTGGTATCCACCGGAAGAGTTACCTTGATATCTCCATTTAAAGTTGAAAAAGCCATGGGAGCATTGGGGTCCACCTTACTGAAAGTCACAACAATGTCGCCATTTACCGTATTGGCCATAACAGAACCCGAAACATTGCTAAGGGTAACCTTTTCGTTCACATTGCTGACTTCCAGTTCGCCCCGCACATTTTCAACACTAATTTCACCATCGTTTACTGTGCCAATCTTTAGTTTGACATCCTGCGGAATTTTTAAATCGAGGTCAACGGTTTTATTTGGATTACCGGTATTCACAGTAACAGTATTATCAGCCTCTTTGGCCGTAACTTCAAAACCACCGGCTGACGAAATACGCTTCATTCCACTTTCATCAAAATTCGATCCTTCTTCTTTGTCTTTGCCTCCCTTCCTGAAATTGATATTAGAGTTGGTTCTCGATCCTTTGTCGTCATCACTGCTTCTGGGAGTAGCATTGATAATGATGTCTTTTCCATCATAGCTTACCACTTTAATTGATCCGGACACCAGTTGTATTTTTAAAGAGTAGGGTTTACCCGGACTGCTCAATGGAACGGTTAACTGTTCTGTTGATTGCCCAAAAGAATTTGATCCGATAATCAGGCTTAGAATTAACATGCCTGTAATTTTCATGTTTTTCATAATCTGTATATTAAGATTGTTTTTTAATGTAAACATTGCCATTAAGTGTTTCAAATTTGAATGTTCTTCCACCTTTTCCAAAACGAACAGTGGTAATTGAGTTCAGTTTATAAACGGCCTCATGGCCTTTCAAATCCTGAAATTTTGTGGTTGTTGGCGGAAGCATTTTGGCCTCGGTAAAATCGGTAAAAAAATCGCCATGCATACTTTTAAAAGTAAGGTCAGCCGAAAAACCAGGCTGATAGCTAACCCGAATATCGCCATTGATCGTATGATAAGAGGATGCTTCCGGTGGGTTACTAAGATAATTCACTGAAACATTACCGTTTACCGTATGGGCAACGGTTGTCCCTTTTGCATTTTTAACTGATATATCTTCATTCACATTGCTGATGTTTAGTGTTCCGCTGACATTCTCAACCGTAATTATGCCATCATTGACCGTTGAGATATGCAGGTTGGTTCCGTATGGCACCTTCACGGTAAAATTCACTTTGCAATTGTATTCAATATTGCAATTATTTTCATCATGTTGTCTCTTTGTCTTTGGGCGCGAATCAAACGGCGCCGCAATATAGGCCATAACAGTATCCATTTTCTGGTCGAAGCCAAGCTTGAATTCTTTTTTGCCTAATTCTAACGTTTTGTCGTCATCGGCTGAAATGCTTTTGTCCATTTCGAGCAATACTCTATTTCCGGCATATCCCTCCACTTTAATAAATCCAAATATGTTGTAAATGAACAGATATGTTCGGGAAACATTACCGCTAACGGTGAATTCCTTGTTCACATGTTCCTTAAATTCTTTGGCATTTGCCTTTGGAATGGCGCATAACATTCCCAATCCCATTAAACAGGCGACTATAACTGTTTTCATAATTTTTATTGAATTTTAGATTTAGATCAGTCTTTGAATACTTTTTTCGATATTGAATTTGACCATCTCATTCAGATCTTTCTTATGGAGCAACTTCTGTAAAGATCGAACTGAACTTTTCTCTTGCAACCGAACCATAACATCGGCTATAGCTGTTTGCATCAAAGGCGATTCCTGCAGGTCAATACTCCGCACAAGGCCTTCGCGAACTTTCGGTTCAGCAGCTAATTTAACCAGAGCGTCAAGGGTTGCAAGCCGTACATTCACATTCGGATCCTCATTTAAAGTAGTGAATAAAGCTCCTATGACTTTAAAATCAACATTACTGATCTCTTCGGTATAGGCAACGGCACGCATACGCTGTGAAGCTGAAGGATCCTGCAAAAGAGAGAACATCATAACCTGTTTCATTTCTGAAACCTGTGATGTAAGCGAATCAATCTGTTTGTTGTAAGCGATTGCCGATTGTCCGGGTTGATGTAAAAAATATCCTGCAATCAGGCCAAATGCAACCAAAAGAAGGCTATAAGCCAGACGAGGCTGTACCTGCAGATACAAAAACTCACGAAGCTTGTTCATCCATTCATCCAAAAGATTTTTTCGAATCTTCTGTTCTTTTTTGAATTCAGAAAGAATAGCATTAAAATCAGACTGCATAGTCGCAGAAGGTTCAGGCTGGGTCATTTCTCCCATGAGATACCAAATCTTTTGGGCTGACTCAAATTCTTCCCGGCAATTTGCACAACCTTCCAGATGGCTTTCAATCTCACTTCGCTGTGCCTGCGGAATTGAATCCGTCAGAAGTGAAGTAAATTGTTCTCTGTAGTCTTTGCATTCCATGTTAGTTATTTTAATGATCAATTTCCAAATAATTGCTTTTCAATAGGTTCAAGGCGCGATGAATTCTAACTTTTATTGCACCTTCCGTCGTATTCAGTATTTTAGCGATTTCATTATATTTCAGTTCCTCGAAACGGCATAAAACCAGTAGTTCCCTGTTTTCCGGACTCAATTTTTCCATCGCCACTTCCAGTAATTTTAATTCCTGCTCCTTCTCAATTTGGGCATCAGAAAAATGCTCTCCGACTATCCGTGTTTCATATTCCTTCACGTCCGTATGAACCGGAGTGCTTTTCACTTTTTTGAAATGATCGTACAAGGTATTTCTGGCAATCCGATACATCCAGGTCTTAAATTCACCATAGCCCTGAAATCCATCGTTGTATTTCAACATCCGGATAAAAACATTCTGAACCAAATCTTCGCTTAACTCTTTTTGACGCGTCATGTTATATAGAAACCTGTATAAATGACGATGATATCGTTCATAGAGGAGGCCCATTTTATCAATGTCACCATTTTTTACCTTCTGCATTAGCGCATTATCCGAGAGTGTCTCCAATTATCGATGTGTTTGTTTATTTGCTTAATCTGTTAACCTCGGTAAAACGAAAAGGTTACAGGAATTTTGTAAATTTTCTGTAACCAAGTTCGAATAATGAAAAATCTGCTAAACTATTTTCAACTATTTTGAAACGACAGTGATTTTATTTACCGAAGAAAGCCGGTCAGGAAATGAATCCCAACCGGCTTTCTTCGGTCTCCCGTCTCTGGACTTCCGACGTTCTTCTTTGGTTCCTAATCCTATAGAAGGGTTATTCCTGATCCATGATTTCGGTTTGCATACGCACCGAATCCTCGTGGATGTGCTGGAACAACTGTTGAACCAAATGAGGATTGAGGTTCAGGCTTTCGCCCAATTTTACACGTTTGTCCATCAATTCAGCAAACCGTCCAATCTGCAAGGCGGTTACATTGTTGTCCTTTTTATACTGACCAATCTGGCGGGCAATTTCCATACGCGACGAAAGGGTTTCGAGCAATTCACGGTCGAGCGCGTCAATGCGGTTACGGAGTAATTCGAGTTGATTTTCGAACAGTTTATTGTCGGTTGTAACGGTCCGGATAATTAAACGATCGAGTAATTTGGCCAGATCGGTTGGGGTAAGCTGCTGCTCTTTGTCGCTCAACGCGCACGACGGATCGCGATGCGATTCGATCATCAATCCTTCCATGCCCATATCGAAGGCTTTCTGGCTAATGTCGTACAAGTATTCGCGTTTGCCACCAATGTGACTCGGATCGCAGATAATGGGCAAATTCGGCATAATACGGCGCAATTCAATCACTGTTTTCCAGTTGGGGTAGTTCCGGTATTCGGTTTCGCGGAAAGGCGTAAAACCGCGGTGAATGGCTACCAGGTTTTTGATTCCGGCCTGACTAAGCCGTTCGAACGCCCCAACCCACAATTGAACATCGGGATTGACCGGATTTTTTACCATCACCACCGCATCGGTACCTCTGACCACGTCGGCAATTTCCTGAACCACAAAAGGGCTGGCGGTAGAACGTGCACCAATCCACAGAACATCCAGACCGGCTTTCAGTGCTTCTTCGGCATGTTGAGCATTGGCCACTTCAGTTCCAACAGGCATTCCTGTTTCTTCACGAACCATTTGCAACCATTTCAGGCCAATGCTTCCGATTCCTTCGAAGCTTCCGGGACGGGTGCGAGGTTTCCAAACGCCACCACGATATACGAATACACGATGATCTTTTGCAAGTTGTTTGGCTGTATCCATGGCCTGCTCTTCGGTTTCGAGGCTGCATGGACCGGCAATAATAAGCGGGTTGTTGATTTGTGGCAACCAGTGCTTAATTGGGTTAATTTCTAATTCTAACGCCATGATTATTTGGTATAAAGTTTAACTATTGTCTTTTCATTTTTTACGAGCGAATCGCCATCTCCGGCCAAAATTCCACGAATCCGATTCGCATTTTTCATCAAAGCCATCATTTCTTCCGGATCCGATTCAATACTTTTCCGGAAAGCTTTCAGGTGTTTAATGTAAACGTCGAGCGATTCAACAATGTACTGCTTGTTTTGTTGAAAAATAGGCCCCCACATTTCAGGAGAACTCTTGGCCAAACGTACGGTTGAGGTAAAACCTCCACTGGCCAGATCGAAAATAATTTCGCGGTCTTCTTTATCGAGTACCGCATTGGCCAAGGCAAAAGCCGCAGCATGTGGCAGATGCGAAATGAAAGCTGTACTATGGTCCTGCTCGTCGGCGGTCATGTAAGCAATGTCCATTCCCAGCACCTGAAATACCTTTTCGGCAAAAGCCAGGTGTTGCGGTCCACATTTTTCCTGATCGCAAATGATGTTGATTTTACCTTCGAACAAACCTTCCAAAGCAGCGGTTGGTCCCGAGTTTTCGGTACCCGACATGGGATGTGCCGGAACGTAATTCCTTCGCTTCGGATGATTTTCGACGGCTTCGGCAATCAGCTTTTTGGTCGATCCCACGTCGATTACCGTGGTCTGGTCTGAGATCAGATCAAGCACTTGGGTCAATGTTTGCAGCACTTTATCAACCGGAATAGCAATAATTACCATATCGGCATTCACTACAGCACCTTCAAGCAAATCAATACGGTCAATTATTCCCAGCCGAAGCGCTTCCTGAGCATTATCAGGGCTGGCATCCACACCCGTAATTTCATGTGTAAATCCGGCTTTCCGAAGATCGATCGCCATCGAACCTCCAATCAAACCCAACCCAATAACTGTAAGTTTCATATTCTTGTATTTTGTTTCAGCATAAACTATTGAAAATAAAAAAAGGGCCCCGTTTAGCACGGGACCCTTTTGTAAAATATCTTTTCGTAACAACAAGACATTACCAGCCGATCCCGATTTGAGAACAGAAGTAATAAAACCAATAAAAAAAACTGTTGTTACTTGTACGTTTCATTTTGCTTTCAATATGTGAGCAAATATAGAGTTTTTATTTCAAATCAAAATTTTAGGATAGTAAAAGAACTAAGTATCTTTAATTATTTTCAGTAATTCATTAATATACTGTTTTTTACATTTTCAAGCTTAACAAATATTTAAAGTTGCCACATCCGACTCGGCTTTATTGAATTATTATTTTCCGGGTAATTACCTGTCCTTTTTCGGGTTCGAACGTAAATAAATACAAGCCCGGAATAAAATTGCTCACATCAATGGCCGTTTGAAACAAATTGTTACCTACGGGAAAATCCTGCATATAAACCTGCTTTCCTGAGGAGTTATAAGCCTTCAAAATCAAATTCTTAATGGTATTTTTTGCGCTAATCTCAATGTTTAACTGGTTTGCTGCCGGATTAGGATAGCAAATCACTTCTCCTGAAGACAGAAGCGGAGGACTGACTGCTGTTTCCCAATCCTGGATGGCCAGATTATCTACAATCCAGCCCCAGCCATGCGAATACGGATCGGAAAACAACCGAAACCGCACCAAAACAACATCGCCCACGCTGAAATTTCCATTGTCCAGCATATTGATTTCGTGTTTTACGAACAAATCTTTAGTAGGTACAGCGGTACTGTTATTACCCGACTTTGAACTATTCCATAATTTTAACCACGACGGCTGTAAATTGCTGTCGTACCCGTCAGCAAAAGGCTTCCAGGTGCTTCCGCCATCCTTTGAACCTTCAACAATGACGTAATCCCAGAAATTTTCGTCACCAAATTTAGAACCGGTTTCGCCGGGCTCGACCAAAGTAATTTCATCAAAAGTCATCTTTCCTTTTTTCAGGATAATCGGGTATTTCAAAATTGTACTGAAATTAAACTCCGCATTATCAGCATCGGGACTAAGGTATGGATGCGCTGAATTCAAGGCCGGACTGTCGAATCCGGTTACGGTTGAAATCGTAAAATCAGAACCAATAAAATCAGTATTCGTAGCATCAAAATTAGTCACATACCGATCAACCGGATCTTCAATTCCATCAATCTTAAAGGTGTTATAACCAGTTAATGGCAAATACCCGATGTTGCTTTGGGACGAAACATCGGTAGCTACAATCCGGTAGCTGACAATATCACCACCTTTGACCGATCCTTTTGGAAAAGTCAGGGTTCCAATGTATCGATCTGCAGAATCGTTGGCCAAAGCAAATTCCTGAATTAGTCCGCCATTTATAAAGTACTCTACCTTAGCTGACTTTATTCCAATATTATCAGTTGCAGTAGCTGTAATTTTTGCCGTTGGGTTTGATGACAAAAGAAATTTGATTGGATCGTGTGATATGACTGGTGGTGTATGGTCTATTCCGATTGTAAAAGCCAAGTACCTAGTGGGCGAATTGGAAGGAAAAACAAATGTTCTTTTTTTCACATCCCTGGCCGAAAAATAATACTGAATTTCGCTGGTTTGGGTGGGTGTTATTTTTGCATTGAAGATGGCAGGTGAACTTGATGGTATCAAACGAACGGAATCCTTTTTCACAAATTTGGTCGATGAGTAAATCAGGTACAACTTGGTTGAATCCAGGTCATAATCACTCTCAATTTTTGCTTCAAAATTGATTGGAGCAGTAACATATTCAATGTCTTTATGGGGCGTATGTTTAATCGAAACACACTTCCAACCCATATCATACATGATGGCCAACGTATTTGGTCCAGGATTGTGATTGGCCTCACCTTTACCCATGGCATGTGTCATTAACGAATTGGGATCGCCAGCCGGATAAGTCTCATCGTTCAAATGATAAATACTTGAACCGCTATCCCAGGTTGACGGGGCATAAAGCCGTGGCAATGAATCTGTAACCAGACTGGTATTAAATTGGAGCCAACCCGAAGTAAAAGTCTGATACAATTTGACGGACGGATTTGTAAAAATCTTTGTATTAACCAGTTTTTCTGCATTTTGATTGATTACACTTTGGTCGAAAACAGCACTCATGCCGTCGGTACCGTATCCTCCCCGACCTCTGCCATCCGAATAAAAGAAACCGTGAAAACCTAACCCATGAGTCAACTCGTGCAAAACCGTTGAAACAAAATCATATCTATCGGTAGGCGTATTACCATCAACGCCAAAATACCAGTTTGTAAAATCTTTATTGAATGAGGCATTTATCTCGTAACCGGTCGGAGAATTTACTTCCTGACCAAGCATTTTTTCAACCAAAGCAATGGGATAATAGCAATTCCAAATCTGAGTTGAATTAAAATTGGGAATGTAATCAGATGGTGAACAACTTCCCAAAATATCAGAAGCAAGGCTCTCCCAGATTGCCTGAATATGTATCGGAACAGGAGAATAAATCAAATCTTGCCAAATGGCTACGGCATATTGAAAAGCCACCTTTGCGTCATCCGGAAAACCAACAAAATCGACAATAATAGTGGATTTTTTAGTTGAACCCGCTTTCAATTTTACCGGCGGTTTTACAAATGACTTGTGTATCTCGCCAGAAGCATAACAAACAGATGGTGGTAGTTTAATGGCTTCCTTCCTCCATAATTCTTGCCCATAACTCATCTCCACCGACATCAGCAACAAAATTAAAACCAGATATTGTCTCATATTACAAATCATTTAAATACCAATGCTTTATAAACTTCAGGGAAAACAAAACCCATTACTGTTCCGAACAAGTTTGACTAAACCCTACTAATAGCAACATTTTCAGGATAATTTGAATTCAAAAGTATCAGAAATATTCACATTTTTTAATCTATATTTGCCTGAACGACGAAGTCATTAACAATTTAGCTATGAAGTTTCCTTTTTTAGTTTTCATTATTTTTATTGCCTCATTTATAGCCTCTGCGGAAAAACCAGTTAAAATATTCGATGAAATTTATCGGCCCCAGTTTCACTTTACCCCTGAAAAAAACTGGCATAATGATCCAAACGGTTTGGTTTTTTACAAAGGCGAATATCACATGTTCTATCAGTACAACCCTTTTGGAAACCAATGGGGATTCATGCACTGGGGACATGCCATCAGCTCCGATCTGGTACATTGGGAACACTTGCCAATAGCGCTTTTCCCTGATAATAATTCGAAAGATTCGGTAGATTGTACTGAATTTTCGGGCAGTGGATTGGTCGATTTGAATAATTTAACCGGCTTGCAATCAGGAGAAGAAAAAACCATATTGTTATTTTATACCAGTCCAAAATGCGGACAGCGCTTGGCCTATAGTAACGACAAAGGAAGAACCTGGAAGAAATACGATAAAAATCCGATTATCGCATTCGATGAAACCGACGATGCCCGCGACCCGAAAGTTTTCTGGCACGAAGGAAGCAAACAATATGTAATGGTCATCTACCGAAGGCCAGACAACAATGAGAAGAACAAAGGAGTTTCGTTCTATACATCTAAAAACCTAATAAACTGGCAATTTAAAAACCATATTCCCGGATTTTTCGAATGTCCCGATTTAGTTGAATTATCGGTTAACCGAAGAGCCGACGACAAAAAATGGGTTTTGTTTGATGGTGACGGTAGTTATTTAATAGGATCATTTGATGGTGAAAAATTTACTGCAGAATCATCGAAAATGAAAAGCGATTACGGAGCAAATTATTACGCCACACAAACCTGGAGCAATATTCCCGAAAGCGATGGAAGGACAATACAGATTGCCTGGATGAGAGGTGGCGAATTTCCGGGAATGCCGTTTAAAGGTCAGATGACTTTCCCTTGCGAACTGTCGCTAAAAAAATATCTGGATGGAATTAGGCTTGTTCGAAAACCGATTAAAGAAATAGAACTTCTGCACCAGAAAGGCGAAGTTTGGGAGAATAAAAACCTGATTCCGGGAATTAATAAAAACTTGGCTCGTGGTGTAAAAGACGATTGTTTGCACATCATTGGCAGTTTTAAAGTTAAAACGGCTGATAGTTTTGGATTTGTTGTTCGTTTGGATAAGAAAAACAACGGAACCGAAATTACTTACAACACAAAGGCCAAAACTCTTGAATGTTTGGGTAAATCTGCTGTTATTGAACCTGTTGATGGAGTTTTAAAACTTGAAATTTTAATGGATCGGAGTTCAATTGAAATTTTTGCAAACGATGGAAAAGTTGCGATGAGTTCTTGCTTTTCCCCAAGCGACAAAGCTTATGGCTTATACCTTTTCAATACTGGAGGCGAATTGTTTGTGGAAAAACTCGAAGTATACCCGATGAAATCAATTTGGCAGAAGGAAAAATAAAAGTAGTCCTCATAAAAAATAAAGCCGCAGATATATTACATATCTGCGGCTTTATTTTTTATGATTAATTATTCCAAAGTGAAATAAACTGATTTTCATTCTATATTTTCATTTCTGAACCAAGTAATATTGCACCATATATCTATTATAATCAAACAATGAAAGCAATTGTAAAAATCAAACCGGAAAAAGGAATTTGGATGACAGATGTTCCAATGCCCGTTGTTGGCCCCAATGATGTTTTAATCAAAATCAAAAAATCGGCCATCTGCGGAACCGATCTGCATATCTACAAATGGGACGAATGGGCACAAAATACCATCAAAACCCCACTGGTGATCGGCCACGAATACATGGGAACCGTTGTTGAAAAAGGCTCGGAAGTATCGAGAGTCTTTATTGGTGAGCGAGTGACCGTTGAAGGACACATTTCGTGCGGATTTTGCCGAAATTGCCGACGCGGACGCCAACACATTTGTGATCACACGGTTGGAATCGGAGTTAACCGCGATGGTGGTTTTGCCGAATACGTTGCAGTTCCTGCTTCAAATGTGCTGAAAGTAGATGATCGAATTTCTGACGAATTAATGTCGGTAATGGATCCATTAGGCAATGCAACCCACACGGCCTTGTCATTTCCACTGCTTGGAGAAGATGTTTTAATTACCGGAATCGGTGGACCCATCGGAGCGATGGCTACAGCCGTTTGCAAGTATGCCGGGGCTCGTTATATAGTTGGTACCGATTTAAGCGAATATCGGCGCAATTTAGCCCTTAAAATGGGCGCTACGAAAGTGATTGATCCACGCACAGAAAATATAAAAGATGCCATGAAATCGCTGGGAATGGTCGGTGGGTTCGATATTGGTCTCGAATGCAGCGGATCTTCTGCGGCTTTTGGCGACATGGTTGATAATATGTACAATGGTGGCAAAATATCATTATTGGGTTTGTTGCCATCATCAACTCAGATCAACTGGAGCAAACTCATATTTAAAGGTTTGACAATGAAGGGAATATACGGTCGTGAAATGTACGAAACCTGGTATCAAATGGAAATGATGCTTTCGCACGGATTAAACATTGCACCCGTTATTACACATCGTTTTCCTGCCGATGATTATCAGGAAGCTTTCAGGATAATGGAAGAAGGAAACTGCGGAAAAATCATTCTGGATTGGGAATAAAAATTTAATTAACATAAAAGGCTTTCAATAATGAAAGCCTTTTTTTTTGGTTATTTTCGCAGGGTAAATCTTTTCCCCAATGAAATTTGCATAAAATTAGTTCCATTTCCAATACCCAAATCATTGTATTTCAGATTGGTATACTGAGTCGAACGAATAATTCCAATTCGCAGGTAATAGCGGTTAAACCGATAACCAATACCAATTCTTCCGGAATGATTCATACTGAATCGCCACCGATTAATCTCGCTATCCACTTCCCTACCAAACGTATTATCCTGAACACCAGTCCCTAAAATGTACGACAATGTAAATATTCCGTTCCGAAGAAAAACAAGTGAATAGGCATATCCAATGTTTGCATTAAAAGCTAAAACACCCGTTTTTGAAATATCTCTGGATTTTAAAAAGTACTTGGAATTAATTTCACGTGAAACAATTGAGGAATCAGCCTTGGTTCGATAAGAAATAATACTGCCACCGGCAAGTAATGAACCAGCACTTTTTTTCTGACGCTCGGTATCGCTGAACGCTGCGCGATAAGAAAAATGAGAATTATTAAAAATGTAGTTTACACTTATTCCGATGTTTGCAGATGAAATATCAGGTCTTTGGTAATCCTTATCTTTCGTGTATGAAGCGAGATGAGAAGACGAATTAACCAAATAATATCCTTTCAGAAAGGAAGTTAAAAGATCGACTGTAAACTTACTTGAGTAAATATAACTCTGAATTCCAAATCGTTTGGTTTCGCCATGCTTAAACTCACTATTTTGAAATACCGGAACTTTTGTTGCCAAACTGAGACCAAATGATCTGAAATTAACACCGGCTCCTAGATTGAAATATCCGTTGGGAAGGTATTTCAAATGATATGGACTATTTAAATCATTCAAATCAAGTGAATGAGTCTTCTCACCTGAATATAATCTGATTATCAAATCATTATAAAAGCTTTCAATGTAATTTGAATCCTTATTTGCTTTTAGAAAGCCATCAAACGATTTGGCTCCAGCAGAAAAATCAAAAAACAAAAAACAGAAAACTGCTAAAATTATTCGCATATCAAAAATCAATATCAACTAGAACCGGACAATGGTCAGAATACATGATCAAAGGTAAAATATTGGCATTCAATAATTTATCTTTTAGATTGTCGGTAATCATGTGGTAATCAATCCGCCAGCCTTTATTGCTCTTACGTGATCCGGCACGGTAGCTCCACCACGAATATTGATGTTTTTCCTGATTGAATTCCCTAAAACTATCCACATAGCCGCCCTCCACAAAATTGGCAAACCATTCGCGTTCTTCAGGCAAGAAACCTGATGTACCTTGTTGTTTTTCAGGGTTATGAATATCAATCCATAACCTGCAAATATTATAATCTCCAGAGATAATCAACTTGCTTCGTGTTTTTCGTAATTCAGCCAAGTAGCTCTGAAAATCAGAAAGAAAATCCATCTTGAATGCTTGCCTAATACCACCGGTTGTTCCTGAAGGGAAATATACGCTTATCACAGAAATATCTCCAAAATCAGCACGAATCACTCTGCCCTCGTTGTCATATTTCTCATTATCCATACCATAAACAACCAAATCAGGTTCCACTTTACTGAAAATGGCAACACCGCTATAGCCCTTCTTTACCGCCGACAAAGCATAGCCATAGTAACCTAATGCTTCATAATCAGATTCGTGCATTTGCCCAGGTTGAGCTTTTGTTTCCTGAAAACAAATGATATCAGGATTAACTTCTTTCAAAAAATCGAATAACCCCTTCCCGATTGCCGAACGGATTCCATTTACATTATAGCTTAAAATCCTTTTCACAATTTTTGTTACTTTTGATTCATATTAAATGAATTGCGAAAGTATAACGAATTAATTTAAAGCAGAAATATACATTGAAAAAAGGTATTGTTATTAAATCAACAGGTAGTTGGTACACCGTAAAAACAGAAGAAGGTAACTTGATTGAAAGCAGAATCAAAGGAAATTTACGATTAAAAGGCATCCGAAGCACGAACCCTATTGCTGTTGGAGATCATGTTGAAATAGTTGAATCAAACGAAGATAATAACATTGGCAGTCAGGTAGTTGGTTTAATTCACAAAATTTCACCACGCAACAATTATATCATCCGCAAATCGCCAAATTTATCCAAAGAATCACACATTATTGCAGCAAATATTGATCAGGCGTTTCTGATTGTAACCATACAATTTCCGGTAACAACTACAACTTTTATCGATCGTTTTTTGGTTTCCGCCGAAGCTTACCGAATTCCCTGTCACCTCATTTTCAACAAAATTGATCTTTACAACGAAGAACAAAAGGGTACGATGAATTCGCTGATTGAAATTTACGAAATGGCAGGTTACCAATGTCTGAAAATTTCAGCTAAAAACGAGATTGGAATTGATGAGCTCAAACAAATGATGACCAATAAAACCAATGTTTTTTCAGGCCATTCAGGTGTTGGAAAATCGACAATCATCAATTCATTGCAATCAAATATTATTTTAAAAACCGGAGAAATTTCCGAAGCTCATTTTTCTGGAAAACACACCACAACCAATTCAGAAATGTTTGAACTTGATTTTGGCGGTTACATTATCGATACTCCAGGAATAAAAGGTTTCGGCGTCCTCGAAATGGGAAAAGAAGAAATCTCACATTATTTTCCGGAAATTTTCAGACTTCTGAATGAATGTCAGTATTACAATTGCACCCACACGCACGAACCTCAGTGTGCAGTCAAAAAATCGATAGAAGAAGGCAAAATAGCACTAAGTAGATACAATTCTTACCTTGGATTACTCGATGATGAAGAAAAGTACAGAAATTGATCTATTTCAACAGAATAAAAGACACAAAAAAGGCTTAAACTTTACCTGTTTAAGCTTTTTTATTTCAATAGGTTAGCTTATAAAAATCGAATATCAAACGTGCTTTAGAATCGCCTATTTCATTGGCAACCTCACGGAAGGCTTGGTTTTTTAGATTCTCAACACTCTTAAAACGCGTCAAAAGTGCAGTTCGCGTCTTCTCTCCTATTCCCAAAATACTTTCGAGTTCCGATTTTATAAATTCACTTGATCTTTTATTTCGATGAAATGTAATTCCAAACCGATGAGCTTCATCTCGCAATTGCTGAATAATTTTCAAAGTCTCTGAATTTTTGTCAAGATAAAGTGGAACTGAATCTCCCGGAAAATAAATTTCCTCCAGACGTTTTGCAATTCCTATGATAGAAATTTTCCCACGAAGCCCCAATTTCTCAAGTGAATTCAGAGCCGCGCCCAATTGCCCTTTTCCTCCATCAATAACAATTAATTGCGGCAACGATTTTTCTTCATCAAGCAAACGTTTGTAACGCCGGTAAACCACTTCTTCCATCGAAGCAAAATCATCAGGACCCTCAACGGTTTTCACATTAAAATGCCGGTAGTCTTTTTTTGAAGGACGGGCATCACGAAAAACCACACACGAAGAAACCGGATTTGTGCCTTGTAAATTACTATTGTCGAAACATTCAATATGGGTTGGCCGAGCTTTGAGTTGCAAATCTTTCTTCATCGTTTCCAAAATTCGATTTGCATTCTGCTCGGTTTTCGAAACGACTACATGTTTCATTTTTTCCAATCGAAAATATTTCGCATTCCGTTCAGATAATTCGAGAAGTTTCTTTTTATCGCCCTGTTTTGGGATTTGCATCTTCACTCCTTCCAATGCAAAATCTAATTTGAACGGAACAAGGATTTCCTTTGCATTACTAAATATTTTTTGTCTGATGTCAACAATTGCAAATTCGAGTAACTCACCTGGAGACTCATCAAGCACCTTTTTGATTTCCATAGTGTATGTTTGCATGATGGCTCCACTCATGATTTTTAAATAATTTACATATGCGAAATTTTCATCCTGATCAATCGTAAAGACATCCACATCACTTATTGTATTACTAACAACCGTTGAACGAGATTGAAATTTTTCAAGCAAGTCAAGTTTTTCTTTAATAATAGCGGCGTCTTCAAACTTCATATCCGAAGAATATTGTCGCATCATATCCATGAAATATTTAATAACGCAAGAAATATTTCCCTTCAATATCTCTTTTATCTGTTCTATACTTTTCATGTATTGGTCGTGTTCAAACTTTCCAACACAAGGAGCCAGGCAATTCCCGATATGATATTCCAGACACACCTTAAATTTTCCTTGCCGTATTTGCTCCTCAGCTAAATTTAATTTGCAATTACGCAATTTATAAAGCTTGCGAAAAAACTCCAAAAGTGTGCGAACTGTAAGTATGGAGGTGTATGGACCAAAATAGCTCGATCCGTCTTTGATCACATTTCGGGTTTGAAATACCCGTGGAAAGCGCTCGTTCTTGACAACAATCCAGGGATAGGTTTTGTCATCTTTCAGCCTGATGTTATATCTAGGCTGGTATTTTTTGATCAAATTGTTTTCGAGCAGCAAGGCATCCTGTTCGGTTTCAACAACCATATGCCTGATGTCGGCAATATTCCGAACAAGTAATTCTGTTTTGCGGTTCTCCTGTGTTTTCTTAAAATACGAACCAACCCGTTTCTTTAAGTTCTTCGCTTTGCCGACATAAATGATTTTTCCACTCTGATCAAAATACTGATATATTCCAGGCTGGTCAGGAAGAACAGAAACTAAAGACCGTAAATATTCAGCATTTTTTAAAACCATCAGAAATGATCTAGACTTAGGAAACTAATATTGAATGACCGAATGAGTCTCGTAATTCGCCAATTCGTTTTTCTTTTCAGTTTGAATGAAAGTCAAATCGCAAATAAAAGAGAAGTAAATTTTTTTCACATTCATTTGCTTAACGAGGTTAAGGGCTGCGAGCGCCGTTCCACCGGTTGCAAGCAGATCATCATGAATTAAAACAACATCTTCTTCTGTTAAAGCATCCACATGCATTTCAATGGAATCGACACCGTATTCTAACTCATACGATTCGTTAATGACGACTGAAGGTAATTTTCCTTTTTTACGAATTGGAACAAAACCTGCATTAACGCAATACGCCACCGCACCGCCAACAATGAATCCGCGCGATTCAAGCGACACAATCTTGGTAATTCCTTTACCCTGGCAATATTCAGAAATCTGATCGACCACATTTTTAAAAGCCATCGGCTCTTTCAACAATGTGGTAATATCCTTAAAACTTATACCTACAATTGGATAATCTTCCACCGTCCGAACATATTTTTTCAATTCCATAATAGTTTTTTAAAAGTTCCACGTGGAACATTATCTTCCTAGCAACACCAACAACACATTTATATCAGAAGGACTTACTCCAGAAATCCGACTTGCTTGACCAATAGTATCTGGTTGTATTTCAGAAAGTTTCTGACGAGCCTCAGTACTTATTGTATGTATTTGGTGATAATCAAATCTACCTCTAATAGTTATATTTTCGAGCCTTCTAAACTTATCAGCCACCAATTTCTCGCGATCAATGTATCCGGCATACTTTATTGATATTTCAGCCGATTCCAAAATTTCAGTAAATCGATCCTTCGGAACATCATTCAGAAACACATTAAAAGGTTTTATATCATCGACTAAATCAAAGATTGAAATTTGAGGACGCAGAATAATATCAATTAACTTCACTCCTTGTTTCAAACTTGAAGAACCTTTTTGCTCTAAAATGTAATCGACAAATTGAGGTTTAATTGAAAAATTCGAGACAAACTCAACAATTTTTTCGACCCAAATCTTTTTTTCAGCATATAAATCAAAGCGCTCTTTTGTGGCTAAACCTAGCTCAAAAGCACGAGGAGTTAGTCGAAAATCCGCATTATCTTGTCGTAATAAAATACGATACTCAGCTCTGGAAGTAAACATTCGATAGGGTTCATCAACACCTTTCATTACCAAATCGTCAACTAAAACTCCAATGTAAGCCTCATCACGATTCAAAATAAAAGGCTCTAATCCCTGTACTTTCTGGCTCGCATTAATCCCTGCAACAATACCTTGCGCTGCCGCTTCTTCATATCCGGTGGTTCCGTTAATTTGGCCGGCAAAGAAAAGATTAGCAATTAGCTTTGTTTCGAGTGAATGTGTCAACTGAGTAGGATCAAAATAATCATATTCGATCGCATAACCTGGCCTAAAAATCTTGACATTCTCCAACCCAGGAACTTCTTTTAATGCCTTCAATTGGATGTCCCAAGGTAAACTAGAAGAAAAACCATTGAGATAATATTCAATGGTATTCTCACCTTCAGGTTCCAAAAATAATTGATGAGAGGTTCGTTCAGCGAAAGTGACAATTTTTGATTCGATACTGGGACAATATCTTGGACCGCTTCCCACTATAGTACCATTGTACATTGGAGAATCAGCAAAACCAGTTTCTAAAATAGAATGAACCGTTGAATTCGTATAAGTAATCCAACAACTTTTCTGCTTTAATTCAGTTTTGATTTCAGGAAGAAATGAAAATTTAGAACTGATTTCATCCCCATTTTGTTCCTCCATTTTCGAAAAATCAATAGATCGGCCATCAATTCGAACAGGAGTGCCAGTTTTTAACCTACCAGTCTTAAAACCTACATTAAATAGCTGATCTGAAATATGATAAGAGGCATTCTCGCCTATTCTACCACCTTCCATCTGTGACCGACCAATATGCATCAAGCCATTCAAGAAAGTACCATTGGTAAGTACAACAGATTTAGAATAGAAGTCCACTCCTATCTTCGTTTTGACCCCACCAACAACATTATCTTTGATATGAAGAGATACCACTACATCTTGCCAAAGATCCAAATTAACTGTATTCTCTAAAATGTTTCTCCAGTTTTCAGTAAAGCGCGCGCGATCGCTTTGCGATCTCGGGCTCCACATCGCAGGTCCTTTCGATTTGTTGAGCATACGAAACTGAACACTCGACAAATCAGTTACTATTCCAGAGAAACCACCCAAAGCATCAATTTCACGAATAATTTGTCCTTTCGCAATTCCTCCCATAGCAGGATTACAAGACATTTGTGCATATTTGGTCATATCCATTGTAATTAACAATGTTTTTGAACCCAAATTTGCTGCTGCTACAGCCGCTTCACACCCCGCATGACCACCTCCAACTACAATTACATCGTAAAACGGTAACATCTAAATATTTTTAGTCAGTAAATAACTATCATAGAATAACTTAAGATATAAATCTTCCTTTTCAGTCATTAAATGTTTATCTTTTTTTACTTTATCCTTATATCCTAATAAATGAAGCACACCATGAATCAGAATTCTATGAATTTCATTATCAAAACTAGTTTCAAATTCAATCGAATTCTCTTTAACTCGATCAACACTAATAAAAATATCTCCATTAATCAGGTTGCCTTCTACATCATCGAAAGTAATGATATCAGTAAAATAATCGTGATTTAAGTATTTCCTATTCACATCAAGCAAATACTCATCAGAACAAAAAATAAAGGAGATATCTCCTACCCTTTTCTCTTCTATTGAAATTACTTGCTTAATCCAATTCGATGTAATCCGTCTTTTAACTTTTGGAAAAGCAATGTCTTCATTAAAATACTGTATACTCATTAACCTAAACTATATAAAATCTGTATTTTATTACCTCCATCATAGAAGTAAACTTCGTCAGCCATTTGTTGTATCAGAAACAAACCTCTGCCATTCTCCTTTTTACGATTCTCTGGTCGAGTCGGATCTTCAACTTTATCCAAAGAAAAACCAGATCCTTCATCTCTCACTGTTATAACCAATTTATTTTCACCATACAAAATACGGATAAAAACCCTTTTTGAACAATCATTTTTATTTCCGTGAATTATTGAATTACTCACTGCTTCACTTAATCCCAATAAAACACGATTGAAATATCCCCGGTTTAAATTCGTGTCAGAAAAAATCTGATTCAAAAATAACCTCAAATTATTCAATTCTTTGAGTTCAGAAGCTATGATTAATTCACGTTCCAAAATTAGTTCTTTATATGGTTTAAAAAGTTACTATATTTCTGATCGTAAAAATTACGCAATTTAAAATTGCCTCTTTTTATCAACTCGTTCTCATTTTTAAACTTAGTATTATACTCAAAGTAACCTTCAGGGTTTCCCTTCTTAATATCGATCGCAGTTTTAGATTCTCTTTTATCTTCAAAATCTCTTTCAATCTCAGATTTTTCTGCTTCGAGCAATTTCGACAAAATCAAATTCTGCCGGTTAATTAATTCGTTGGTAACATTTTTATTTATGAGGTCTTTTCTGGATTGCTCCAATAACTGATCTATCGCTTTAAGCTGATCTGATGCTTTAGACCCAACTGATCCACTATTCACCATATCGCGAATTAATTGCTGCATTATTTCCTGCTGAGCCAAAGTTTGACCAATACTTTTGCTCAGTTTTCCCAGGTCTCCTTTCTTCATCTGGTCAATCATTTGCTGCAACTGTTCCTTGATTGAGCTTTGACTGTCTTTTAAGCTTTTCATACCTGGTTTCGAACCCTTACCACCCGGTTTATCACAATCACCATCTCCAGGCATCGAATTTTTTTCCTGCTCCTTGATGTTTTCAAGAGCCTCACTTAAAAACAAAGCCAAATTATTAGCTGCAGTAATTCCATACTGCTGATACATTCGTGAAGCACCAATATTTCCAGATTCCAAATTATCGAAAGCCGAACCTACACTATTTTCAAGACCAAGCATTTCCTTGTTAATCACAGAACCAATTTCAGGAGTACGTTTTGCCAAAGCATATAAAGAATCCTTGACAAATACGACCTGACCCTGAAGATTTTTTTGCTTTATTTTTAAATCGTTTACTAATGGATTATTAAAATCAACAGTGCTGAAATTATTCAATATCTTTTCCTGGTCAAATGAAACAATGATAAGATTATCAAGAATTTGCTTTATATCCTCAATATTAGCTTTATTTTGTTTATTCTTAGTATTCTTAAGCATCTGATCCATTGCAAAAACAAGTTGATCTATACTTTTACTGTTATTCTCTATCCCTGATGACGCTTTCCGTTTATTGCCCTTTTCTGAATCATCCAAAACTTTAGAGTAAGTATCCTTAATTGTAGAAAATTCATTGTCAAATTTGAATAAATTCATTGGTTTTTCAAGAGCCTTGTTAATTTCAAGCGCTCCATTATAATCATTTTCAAGGTCTTTCAAACGAGTTTCATTTTCCTTTTCATCTTCCTTAATCTGTATTATATCAGAGCGTTTTTCCAATTTTTCAAAGTTAGTTTTCTCTGAAATAGCCAAATTCTTCAACTCCTCAATTACACGTTCAACTTTTTGTTCAACCTTCATCTTTTTCAGCAATTGAACGTTTTTATCCAACTGTTTTGACAAATCATCCAAACTTGTGTCCATTTCCTTTGACAACTGATCAAACTTTTTTGGATCAAATTGTTTGGCCAACTCATTAAACTCATCAAACAGCTTTTTCAAATCATCGCTAAAAACATCTTTTAAAAGTTCATCAATTTGTTGTTGCTTTTTTAGTATCTCACTCTTTTCTTCCGAAAAAGAATTCAGAAAATTATTAGCATCTTTATTCTGCTGCTTAATTTGATTCAATACATTTTCGAGATCAGTTTTCTTGTTCATAATATCCTTTACTGTCTGAAATTTTTCCCATTCGGACAACTCAGAATTAATCTGCTTCATTTTAAAATCTTTGAACTCTTGCTGAATTTCTTCTGTAAGTTTAGCACTCCTTTTAAATAACTGATCAATCGAATTTTGATCAGAATTTTCTTTGGCTAAAATTTCCTGATAATCAGGAAAAGTGAAAGCAAATGTTTCGCTAATCGTTTTCTTAAAGTGATTGACAAAATCATTATCATAAACAGAAAAGTAATACTTAAATGATTTTCCAAAGGATTTAACCAATTCAAAATCAAATGTATAATAAAAATCCTGATTCAATAAAAATGGAATAACCGGTATACTAATTGAACTATCCCTTCCTTCTGCGCTAATATTAAAATCGAGCTTATTAAAACCATAATCGTCAACAATATTACCTTTAAAATGAAATATCTTGAAATCGACAGAATCGCTTACCTGAACAACTTTTATTTCAGGAAACAAATCAGATATGGTCTGTATTTTATAAACAAGATTATTTTGACCACTAAGTTTTGAATTTTTAATCGAAATTCTATATTCAACATCATTATAAAATGTCTTTACTATCTCGAAAATATTTCCACTCCTTTTTCCTACTATTTTTAAGCTATCATTCAAAAGCATAGTTAAACTATCGGTATCAACAGCAGTAAAATTCCATTTTATAGTCGTTCCTGAAGCAATCTTAAAATCACCAATATTTAGTAGACTTTCTGAACTAAGATTTGTATATGAAGGAGATTGAATATCAACACTAAATGAGGAAATAAAAGGTTTATTAAGCACTGTTAACTTATAAATATCGGACACATATTCTTTATCAGTGAAATAAAATGAAATAGAGCTATTCACATTTTCCATAGTATGTTTATATATTCCATCTTCTCTAGTCATCAAATAGTTATTTCCACTGAAATTGATGTACATCATTTCTGGTAAATCTTTTCCTGAACAGCGTAATTTTAAGTCAATAGATTCTCCCGTAACAATTTCCAAATCGGTATTTTCGAGAGTAAAAATATATGGGGCAGGTTTCTCAAATTTTTGCTGAAAATGAATAAGCCTGATAGAACTTTCTTTAAAAAAATCAGGAGACAACGAAAAAGCAACAAAAAATAAAATCAATACACTTAAAAAACAAACAAATAAAAGTTTTAAGTCTTTAAATTTAATGGACTCAGAAAAGCTAAAGATCTTAAGTTCATCTATTTTCTGGTCAATACTGGCTTTCTTCAATTCATTTGAATAAATGGCGTTTGATTCATTTTCCAGTTCTACTATATTGATCAGCTTATCTTTAATTTCAGGATAGGTAACGCTTAATTGGCTAGAAACATCATAATAAGTCAAACGTTTGCCAATTCCTAAAAGTTTTATTCCAGGTACTACGAGAAAGTAAATAAATATAAAAAGCGTAAAAAGTAGGGTGACAACAATAATCACCATTTTAATATTTGGATTGAAGTAATTAAAATATTCAAGGGTAGATACTAAACTATAATAGGCTATAATTAAGAGTATAAACAGTATTAAACCCCTTATCAACTGATAGAGATAAAATTTTCTTATGTATGAATTCAGCTTATCAACAAACTGTTTATAGTTTTTATCCATCTTTATAATAAATTCATTTTTAGACGATTAAAATATTACTTTTTAAACATTCTAAAAATTTACTTGTTTATAAGTTCACCTAAATAATTTATAAAACCAGACAAAGATATAGTTTGAAAATTGTATTAAATATTTTTTCGGTACATACAAGACAAATTAATTAATTCTATTCACCCAACATTTAAACATAAATACAATCGATTTTCATTCCTTTTTTATTAGAAAAAACTTAAACTAACAAGTGTTAATCAAAAATTTATAAACTTAATAATCAACACAATACATTGTTAACAACCAGTTCAAAAATCAATATAAAAACCCATTTTTTATATACACAAGCATAACCTTAAAAAGATATCAAGTGTATTAACAGGACATATTCATATTCATTTTTTTTAATTAGATTTAGAAAATATATAATACTGATACTGATTAAAAATAAATGAAAGATCGGGGTATCCTTTTAAAGTTTCGTAGAATATACTATATTCGTTGAATTGATTGAATGGTATGGGAGAGAGTTTATTGATATTACTAGTAGAGGATAATCTGTTAAACCAACGTATAGTTACGTATAGTTTAAAAAAGTTTAATCATGAAGTGGTTATTGCCAATAATGGTGTTGAGGCGATAAAACATTTTAGTGAGCGTAAATTCGATGTAGTTTTGATGGATATTATGATGCCAGTCATGGATGGACTTGAAGCTACAGTTAAAATTAGAGAGTTTGAAGTTGAAAATATGATAGAAAAAAGGACTCCCATTATTGCTCTTACTGCAAATACCATGGACAATGATCGAGATAAATGTATTTCATACGGAATGGATGAATTTATGGCTAAACCGTTTGATATAGAAAAGCTTAATTCAATATTTAATGAGCTTAAAATTCCCTCCTGAATTTAACCCTGATTTATTTTAATACTTCCATCTTAATTTTTTTACTTTTGGCTAGGTTTAAAAGCTAAAAATGAGCGAACATTTTGATTTCAGAGATGAATCTCTTGCTGACAGTGAAAAAGATATTGACAAACAGTTAAGACCACTTGAATTTGACGATTTTAGTGGCCAGAATAAAATTGTTGAGAATCTGAAAATATTTGTCAAAGCCGCCAAAATGAGAGGCGAAGCTTTAGATCATGTTCTGCTTCATGGCCCACCAGGATTGGGAAAAACCACACTTTCGAACATTATTGCCAACGAACTTGGAGTTTCCCTGAAATTAACTTCTGGGCCCGTTTTGGATAAGCCTGGAGATTTAGCCGGATTGTTAACCAATCTGGAACCAAATGCTGTCTTGTTTATCGATGAGATTCACCGATTAAGTCCGATAGTTGAAGAATACCTGTATTCGGCTATGGAGGACTACAAGATCGATATCATGATTGACAAGGGTCCCAGTGCACGGTCCATACAGATAGAATTAAACCCTTTTACATTAATTGGAGCAACTACCCGCTCAGGTTTATTAACAAGTCCTCTAAGGGCTCGTTTTGGCATTAAATCGCATTTAGAATACTACGATGTTGACATCCTTACCAAAATTGTAAAGCGTTCGGCTTTTATCCTGAATGTAAAAATTGACGATCAGGCGGCGGTTGAAATTGCCACAAGAAGCCGTGGAACTCCGCGAATTGTGAATGCGCTGTTGCGCCGCGTGCGTGATTTTGCTCAGGTAAAGGGAAATGGTAGTATTGATATTGATATCACCCTGTATGCACTTGATGCTCTGAATATCGATAAATTCGGTTTAGACGAAATGGATAATAAGATTCTGTTGACCATTATCGATAAATTCAAAGGCGGACCTGTTGGGTTATCAACTATTGCCACAGCTGTAGGTGAGGATACCGGAACAATAGAAGAAGTTTATGAACCATTCCTTATCATGGAAGGATTTTTGAAACGTACTCCCCGGGGACGTGAAGTTACCGAATTGGCTTACAAACACTTAGGTAAGATTCATTATGGTGACGCCCCTACCCTTTTTTAACAAGCTTAATCTCAAATAATTTAGGAAATAATTTTCCGGTGACATACATTTTTTTTGTTACCGGATCGATAGCTATTCCATTTAAAACATCAACTTGCTTGTCTGTATTTGACATGGAAAGAATACCGTCTAAATCAATTTTAGCAAGAACTTTGCCAGTTTGAGAATCAATTTTTACAATCAGGTTTGTTGTCCATAAATTGGCATAAATATATCCTTCCGAATATTCTAATTCATTCAGATACACAACTGCGTCTTTATCATCATAAACCTGAAGCTTTTTTACTGTTTTCAAAGTTGTTGGGTCGATGTATGTGAGGACGTTCGTCCCATCATCCATGATCAGGTATTTTTCATCATGTGTCATTCCCCAACCTTCGGCCGATTCAAAATGAAAACTATCTACTAAGGCCATACTTTCAAGGTTATAAATAAAACCAATCTTTGTTTTATAAGTAAGTTGGTAAATTCTATCATTGAAAATGGTAATTCCTTCGCCAAAGTATTTATCGGCAAGTTTCACTGATTTTACTGTTTGACCGGTTTTCAGGTTGTTTTTATAAATATACGATTTGCCGTTTTCACCCGTGCTTTCATAAATAAATCCGTTGTGAATTTCCAATCCTTCTGTAAAAGATGTTTCGTTATGCGGATAGGATTGCACCACCTCATAGCCAAATTTTTCGGGTACTACATCCGATAAAACTTCGAAGGTTTTATAATAAATGCCCTTTACTCCGTCGCTTTTAACAGCTTCTGCCCTCAAAGTATGTTTGCCAATGTTTTTATACCCCTTCAATGTATAGGTAAATTCAGCATTTTTATCCGAAGTTAACATCACCGAATCAACAAAAATATTTGTTTCCTTTAGTTCGCCATCTTTTACTTTTACCGAAATTCCAATGTTTATGTCGTCGCCGTAAACTATTTTTTTGTGGACCGATTCAGCGGTGATGCGAACCGCTGGTTTTCGCGAACGATTGGCTTTGTTGGAGCATGAAAAAGAGCTGATAAAAACCGATAATACTATAAAAGCGGAGAATAGTCTGATGTTCATTCGAATCATTTTAGTCTAAAAAACAGGCTTCAAAGATAAAACAAATTAAAAATCAATTGACTTTCAGCTTCAGTTTTAGCAATTGTTAAAGGATTAGGTTTGTATCTTTGGGCAAAATTTTACGATTGTGGGCGCATTAAAAAAACTTGCAGGCGAAACAGCCATTTATGGTATGAGCAGTATTATCGGCCGATTCCTTAATTGGTGGCTCGTACCGTATCATTCGCGTATTTTTCTTCCCGAAGAATATGGCGTGGTAACCAATCTGTATTCGTACATCGCGTTTCTGCTGGTTATACTCACTTTTGGTATGGAAACCGGTTTTTTCAGGTTTGCCAATAAGTCGAAGCAAAACGATAAAATCTATTCAACCAGTGCATTTTCGCTCTTCGGAAGTTCAATTCTTTTCGTTCTCATCGCCTTCATTTTTTCCGGAAGTTTTGCGAGCTTTTTAGATTATCCCAACAGCGAAAAATATATTCAATGGCTTGCTATTATTGTTGCTCTCGATGCCGGAACAGCCATTCCGTTTGCTAATTTACGGCTCGAAGGAAAAGCCATTCGGTTTGCAACACTGAAAATGGTCAATATCTTCTTCAACATCTTCTTCAATGTCTTTTTCCTCTCGATTTGCCCGTACATTTTGAAGTCGAATCCTGAAAGTTTCATTAGTCAGATTTATCATCCGGAGTTTGGTGTCGGGTACGTATTTGTTGCCAATTTGCTCGCTTCTATGATCACGTTAATTATGCTTATTCCTGAAATCCGGAAGATAAAACTGGTTTTTGATTGGAAGCTTTTTCGGGAAATGTTCTGGTACTCCTTCCCTATCCTACTGGTTGGAATTACCGGGATGATCAATCAGAATATCGACAAAATTCTAATTCCGGAGTTGGTACCAGCCAGCCAAAAACCGATGGAACAGCTCGGTATTTATGGTGCAAATTACAAACTTGCGGTACTGATGAACATGTTTATACAAGCCTTCCGATATTCGTTCGAGCCCTTCTTTTTCAGTCAGCAAAAAAATGGCGATTCGCGCATTATTTATGCCCAGGTAATGAAGTATTTTATCATTTTCGGCTTACTAATATTTTTAGGAATCACGCTGTTTATCGATGTCTTTAAAATTGTGATTGGACCAGAGTATCATTCAGGATTAAAAGTAGTTCCGGCAGTTTTAATGGCTAATTTGTTTTTGGGAATTTATTTTAACCTTTCACTGTGGTATAAACTGTCGGACAAAACATGGATGGGTGCGCTCATTGGTGGTATTGGCGCAGTTCTAACCATTGGTTTCAATGTGATGATGATTCCGACCATGGGTTATATGGGATCGGCTTATGCTGTGCTTATTTGCTTTGTGCTGATGACGGTTATTTCGTACGTTGTTGGCCAGAAATACTACCGTGTTGATTACGATCTCAAGCGAATCTTACTTTATTTTGCGGTTGCCATTGGTTTTTATTCAATTTCCGGATCGATGCATTTTTCAGATTCGATAATACGATATGGCCTAAATATCAGCTTATTTGCTGCTTTTTTAACAGTAGTATTTTTTGCTGAGAAGAAAGAAATACAAAGATTAATCAAACGATAAACCGATAAAATACTATTTAGTATTATTTTTGAAAAATAATTGAATAGAAATGAAAAAAATGAAGATTGCCGTAGCCTGCGATCATGCAGGTTTCGAGCGCAAACAAACCGTGTTAAAATACCTTCAGGAGCAAGGAATAGAGTACAAGGATTTTGGCGCTTATTCGACAGAAAGCAGCGATTATCCAGATTTTGCACATCCACTTGCCGATGCGGTAAGTAAAGGTGAATTCGATGAAGGAATTACACTTTGCGGAAGCGGAAATGGTATCAATATGACAGCAAACAAACATCAGGGGATACGATCGGCTATTTGCTGGTTACCCGAAATTGCAAAATTGGCGCGTCAGCATAACGATGCCAATATTTGCGCACTTCCGGCTCGTTATATTACTGATGAACAAGCAATTGAAATCGTTAAAATATTTCTGGAAACCGATTTCGAAGGAGGCCGTCATCTAACCCGGATAAACAAGATACCTTGTTAAAATGTCGGAACAAAAGGACATATTTCTAAAGAAATCAGCTGAGATTGCTTTCGATCTGAAACATCGGTCGATCATCAAATTCAACATGTCGAAATACGATGCGGCGGTTGACCGAGGCATGAAACGATATTCAAATCTGGATTTGGCAAAAACGAGGGCATCCTTCGTTAAATCGCAGGCAATAAATCATTTGCACGATCATTTACTTGAGTTCGAGAAAAATATAACTGCACATGGCGCTTCGGTTGTTTGGGCCGAAAATACAGATGAAGCCATTGCTGCGGTTAAGAAAATCATGATCGAGAACAATTCGAAAACGGTGGTCAAAAGTAAATCGATGACTACCGAGGAAATCGATTTAAACGATCATTTGGAAGAAATTGGCGTTGAATCGCTTGAAACCGATTTGGGCGAATACATCGTGCAATTGGCCGGTGAAAAACCATATCATATTGTTACGCCCTGCATGCATAAATCGCGTAAGGATATAGCTGAGCTTTTTACTGAAAAGTTTGATACTCCGGAAGGCAGTGCGCCTGAATACCTGACAGCCTGGGTAAGGCAAAAATTACGCGCCAAATTTACAACTGCTGATGTTGGAATTACGGGGGCCAATTTTCTGGTAGCCGATGTGGGCGGAATTTGTTTGACTGAAAATGAAGGAAATGCGCTGATGTCGGTTTCGTTTCCTAAAATTCATATCGTAATTGCCGGAATCGAAAAAATGATTCCGCAGATGCAGGATCTGGGACTTATGTGGCCAATATTGGCAGCACACGGAACTGGACAGCAAATTTCGGTATATAATTCACTGATTACCGGCCCGAAAAAGTCATCAGAAGTTGATGGGCCGGAAAAAATGTTTGTTATTCTGTTGGATAACAAGCGTTCAGAACTTTATCAGAACGATGAGCAATATACTGTTTTGAAGTGTATTCGTTGTGGCGCTTGTTTGAATGCCTGTCCGGTTTACCGCAACATTGGCGGATATACTTACGACGCAACTTACAGCGGCCCAATTGGTTCTGTTATTACGCCATTCTTCAAAGGATTAAAAGAATACAATCACCTGAGTTCGGCTTGCTCGGTTTGTGGAAAATGTACCGAGGTTTGTCCGGTGAAAATTCCACTTCACCACATGTTGCTCATTAACCGGCGCGATGCCGTTCGGGCTGGAGCTGGTGGATTTATCTGGAATTCAGGAATGAAAGCATTTGAAATTGCTTTATCCAGACGAAACAGACTAGATCTTGTTAACGGAAAAACAAAAAATACTTTTGCTTTGTTAGGAGCTAATGCCTTGGGAGAGAAAAAGCAAATACCCAAACTGGCCGATCAATCATTCAGCAAACAATGGACAACTAAAAAATAAAACCTATGCTATCCAATACGTGTAAATATGCTGTGCGGGCGCTCATTTATCTGGGAAAATACTCTTCCGACGGAACTAAAATAGGTATTAAAAAGATTTCAGCCGACCTGTCAATTCCAACTCCATTTCTGGGGAAAATTCTTCAGAATCTGGTAAAGCAAAAGGTATTGGTTTCGACCAAAGGACCTAACGGAGGTTTTGGTTTAGGGCGGAAAACAGACGAAATTTCGCTTTATGATATTGTCAGGATCGTAGATGGCGATGATTTCTTCAAGATTTGCCTGATTGGTCACCACTCATGTGCCACGCACGAAGCTGAAGAAAAACCATGCCCGGTTCATAGCCGATTTGGTCCTATTCGTGCACAGTTGCTCCAGTTTTATCAGGAAACCACACTTGCCGGAATTTTGGGCGATATGACCGGATTTGAAGACCTGATCAAACTGTAGAAAGCACGGGCTTCTAAATATTCAGTCCTTCAGAAAATCAATTAATCAGTCATCTTTAATGGCCGGAATTTACCTTCATATCCCTTTTTGCCGGAAACGTTGCCATTATTGCGATTTCTTCAAATCAACTGATTTGAGCCAGAAAGAGCGGTTGCTCGATGGTTTAAAGAAAGAACTCGAAAGCCGTGCCTTTGAACTAGCTTCCGAAGAAATAAATACCATTTACCTGGGTGGCGGAACTCCATCGGTTTTGCTGATCGACGAGCTAAAAGACCTTTTACAAACGATTCGTCAGAATTACCGGGTTGCTCCTGAAGCCGAAATAACCATGGAAGCCAATCCTGACGATTTAAGTCAGGCCATTCTATCAGCTTTACGCGAAATTGGGTTCAACCGGCTGAGCATGGGTGTCCAATCTTTTTCCGAATCAGACCTGAAACTAATGAACCGCAGGCATGGCGTTATGCAAGCCATCCAATCGGTAAAATGGGCTAAAAAAGCCGGGTTCTCAAACATCAGCATAGACCTGATTTACGGTTTGCCCGACCAGACAGTGGAAGAGTGGGAGCGAAACGTACGCATTGCGGTTGAACTGGATGTGCAGCACATTTCGGCTTACAACCTTACCTACCACGAAGGAACTGTTTTTTACGATAGGCTTAAAAAGGGAATCTTGAAGGAATTGCCCGATGAACTTAGCCTTCAGCAATTCGAGATGTTAATTAGCATACTGAAAGAAGCCGGATTTGAGCATTACGAAATCTCCAATTTCTGCAAACCAGGCTTGTATTCGCAGCACAATTCGTCGTACTGGAAAAGCAAAAAATACCTGGGAATTGGACCATCGGCACATTCGTTCGATTTGCAGACGCGCCGCTGGAATGTTTCTTCTGTTTCAGGATATTTGGATGGCCTAGAAAACAATAAACCATACAGCGAATCAGAAATCCTGACGGAACAGGACCGCTATAACGATTACATCATTACGGGACTACGTACCATTTGGGGCATTTCAGAAGAGGTGATTCAAACCGAGTTTTCTGCACACTATCTCGTTCATTTTCAGAAAATAAGAGATGAATACCTGCATTCAGGTCATGTTTTGAATGCTTCAAGAAAGATATACTTAAGTCCTGAAGGTTTATTTATTTCAGATAAAATTATGGCTGATTTCATGGTAGTTGAATGATGCTAAATATTGTTAACGTACAAGGCCGAAGTGATTCTTTCAAACTATAAATCCATATCTTAGCAGCTTGAAAAATTAAAGCAAAATGATCGTAAAAATTGTCAATCAATCCAATAATCCGCTACCAGAATACAGCACTGCACATTCAGCAGGTATGGATCTTCGCGCAAACCTTGTTGAACCAATAACACTGAAGCCACTCGAACGGGTTCTGGTTCCCACTGGCCTGTTTATCGAATTACCGGTAGGTTTCGAGGCTCAGATTCGCCCAAGAAGCGGGTTGGCTTTGAAGAAAGGAATTACCGTATTGAATTCACCGGGAACAATCGATGCCGATTATCGGGGCGAAGTTGGTATTATCCTGATCAACCTGTCGAACGAAGAGTTTGTTATTCAGCATGGTGAGCGTATTTGCCAGATGGTTATTGCCCGGCATGAACATATTGGTTGGGAATCGGTTGAAGTGTTGGAAGAAACCGATCGCGGAACCGGTGGTTTTGGACATACCGGAAAAAATTAGAGAAAATGAGAAACAGATATTTGGCATATTTTGCCGTCGTTTCAGTGCTGGCTTCGTCGTGTGGAACTGCTCAAAAGCAAGTAAAATCTACAGTTACGCCAAAGCCGGCAGTGGAAGAAAAGTCGATTTCGGAGGACGATAAAAATGAGTTTGAGTACACATTTATCGAAGGCCTGAAACAAAAAATGATTGGTAATCAGCAAGCTGCCATTTCGTTGTTTTCAAAATGCCTTCAGATCAATCCAAACTCATCTGCCGCCATGTTCGAGCTGGCCAAAATACACAGCGGTAATGGCGATATGACCAGTTCGTCGCTTTTACTCGAAAAGGCTATCAAGATTGACCCTGAAAATAAGTGGTACAAAGTGTTGCTTGCCCAAATTTATGAACAGGGAAAACAATACAAACAGGCTGCCGATTTATACCAGCAACTTTATTTGCACGACCCCGAAAACCTGGAATATCTTTACATGAATGCAGCGTTGCTTTCGTCGGCTAAAGAATATGATCAGGCGATTGAAATTTACAATAACCTGGAAAAAAAGGTTGGAATCAACGACCAGATTTCGGTTGAGAAACAACAGATTTACCAGGCTGCCGGAAAGAAAAAGGAAGCTTTGGCCGAACTTCAGAAACTGATTGATTTTAACCCGAAAGAACCGCGCTATTATGGTTTGATGGCAGACTATTATTTGTCGGAAAAAGACGATGTAAATGCGCTGAAATATTACATGAAAATTCTGGAAATTGATCCGGAGAATGGATTTGTACTGTTTTCGCTTACTTCGTTTTACCGCGAAAAGGAAGATAAGGAAAAAGCCTGGGAATATGCCCGCAAAGCTTTCCTAAACAAATCGGCAGATGTTGATACCAAAATTCAATTTTACTTGATGATAACTGCTGGTCCGGACAAACCTTTTTTTACTGATGAACAGATTACGGAACTAGTTGATATTCTGGTAAAAACAAATCCTGACGATTATCGGGTTTATACTGTTTATGCCGAGTATCTGATCAGCAAAGGCAAATTGGTAGAAGCTCGAGAACAACTCCGCAAGGTACTCGAGACCCAGAAAGACAATTATATGATTTGGGAGCGGATGATTTTGATAAGCAATGATTTGCTCGATTTTAAAAGTATCTATACCGACTCAGAAAAAGCACTTACGCTATTTCCCAATCAGCCTACTTTATATGGTTTGAAAGCGGTTGCCTGCCTTCAGCTCGAAAAATACACCGAAGCACTTGAAATCCTGAAAGAAGGAGAACCCTATTTGCTGGATAATAAAGTAATGAAAATCCAGTTTGGATTATACCGGGCTGAAGCTTATTACAAATTAAATCGGGTAGAGGAGGCCTTCAAGGCATTTGATGATGTTATCACGCTTGATCCTGAAAATTGGATGGCGATGAATAATTATGCCTATTACCTTTCTGTCCGAAACGAAAATCTGGCTAAAGCCGAGGATTTGAGCAGTAAAGCCGTTCGTGCAAATCCTGAGAATTCGACCTATTTGGATACCTATGCCTGGGTTTTGTTTATGCGGAAAGATTATTCGCTGGCCAAATTCTACATGGAAACAGCCATAAAAAATGGTGGTGATAAAAATGGAGTAATTGTTGAACACTATGGCGACATTTTAATTATGCTGGGCGAAAAGGAAAAAGCACTCGAACAATGGAAAAAGGCATTGGGAACAGGGGAAGGAACGAAGTTTTTAAGTGAAAAAATCAAGCAGGAACGCTATCTCGATAAATAAACAAAAGTGGTAAGAATAAATTCAACACGACTTTCAATTTTTGGTCTGGTTTGCCTTGTTATTATAGGGTTTTCCTCATGCAAAACAACACGGGTTGCAACAACTTCAACCGAGGTTGTCAAACCAATGAGTACCAACAAACTGATCAGGAATATTGAAAATAATGTATTTGATTATAAGCATTTGTCGATCAAAAAAATAAACTGTCAGTTCGACAACGGAAAGACCAAAACCTCCTTCAAAGCAAGCATTCTGGCCGAAAAAGACAAGCAAATTATTGTTATGCTGAGTAAATTGAATATCCCAGTTGGTCGGCTTTGGTTAACTCCTGACAGTGTAAAATTCATCAATTACCTCGAAAAGAATTATTTTCTCGACGATTACAGTTACCTGAGTTCCATCCTTGATATGGATCTTGATTTTGAGACCATTCATGCCATTGTTTCCAATAATATTTTTTCGCTTGGGGCTGAAAAGCGGGAAAAAGAAATACGGGATTATGAAGCTAAAATCGATTCGGGAATGTATGTTCTGGAATCGGTAAAAAAGCTGAAGCCCAGAAAAGAAAATCAGAAAATAAGTGAACGGAGACAAGCCCGAAAGGCTCAGAAAATCATTCCTGATTCGCCCGTTCGACAAACAATTTATGTTGATCCGGTAACGTTTAAACTTCGGAAAATCAAAATGGTAGATGCTGCCAATTCCCGAAACCTGAATATCGATTTTTCTGATTTTGTACCTGTCGAAAAGCAATTATACCCAGGTGAAATGTCACTCAATTTGACTAGTCCTGAAAGTGTAATGCAACTCCACATCAGATTTGCAGGTTTCTCGACTGAATCAGAAAAGGACATTCGTTTTAAAGTTCCTGAAAAATATACCCGGATTAACCATTAGCAGTATGAGGAGCTTTTTACTTCTTTTCGTTTTTCTATTGCTGACGGCGCTGGTTAATGGCCAGTCGCTCGATGAGTTGCGCAAGAAAAAACAAAAGACCAACGAGCAGATAAAATACACAACCAAGCTGCTTGAAGAAGCCAAAAAGAACCAGACAAAAACCCTCAATAAATTTAAAATACTAAACAAGCAAATTGAACTTCGAACCAATCTGATTACGGGTATTAACTCAGAAGTTGGTGTTTTGGCCGACTTTATCGATCAGAATGCCTGGTTGGTAGCTTCACTCAATGCCGATTTGGAAGGGCTGAAAAAGGAATATGCCCAAATGATTGTTTTTGCCCAAAAGAATCAAACCAATTACAGCAAGTTGCTTTTTGTACTTTCGTCGAATAGCTTTAATCAGGCTTACAAACGGATTATGTACCTCCGGCAATATACCGAATACCGCAAACGGCAAGCCGAACTTATTCAATGGATTCGCGATCTGATCCAGGTAAAAGTGAGCCGGTTGCAACTTCAGCGTGCCGAAAAGGAAACTCTACTTCTATCGAAAAAGCAGGAAGCTGATCAGTTAAATAAAGAGAAAAAGCAACAGGGGCAATATCTGACAACCCTTCAGCAGAAACAAAAGGAATTTGAGAAAAAACTGAGAGAACAGCAGCAAATAGAGGCTCAGTTAAGTAATGAAATTCAAAAGATTGTAGAAGAAGAGGTTCGGAAAGCCAGGGAAAGGGCACGTGAATTAGCTAGGGAAAGAGCTAAAGAAGTGGCTAAACAGACCGGAAAACCGGTTACGAAACCAAAAGAAACGACCAGTTATGAGATGACTCCGGAAGAAAAATTGGCGTCAGGTCAGTTTGAACAGAACAAGCGCCGCTTGCCGTGGCCGGTTGAGCGCGGTGTTATCACCGATCATTTTGGCGTTCACGAGCATCCGGTACTGAAAAATATACAGGTAAAGAACAATGGTATCGATATTTCGACGGTTCAGGGAGTTAAAGCACGTGCTGTATTTGCAGGCGAAGTGAGCCGAGTATTCATGGTTACTGGCGGTAATATGGCTGTTATTATCCGTCATGGGAAATACCTGACCGTTTATTCAAACCTGGTGAATGTTCAGGTTAAATCAGGCGATAAAGTGGCCATAAAGCAAACCATTGGTACCATTGGAACAGATGGTGACGATGAGAAGACAGTTCTTAAATTCCAAATCTGGAAAGAAAACGAAAAGATGGATCCGGAAGGCTGGATTGCCAGATAAATTTATTTCTTCAGGGCAATCATTTCAAAGGATCTAAAAATGTGATAGTTAATTTAGAAGTGGGGCAGGAATAATCGTTTTTTGCGTTTGTTTTGCCTGATGGATTTTGGGATCATACAATAAAAGTTCAAGAGTGAATTGACTTCCGTTGCCTGTTTCACTTTTCACCCAAATCTTTCCATTCATGGCTTCAACGAATTCTTTACAGACCGAAAGTCCTAATCCGGTACTCTTTTCGCCTGCTGTACCCCAGGTTGTTTTTTGATGACCGATTTCAAACAGCGATTCAATCCTGTCTTTTTCAATTCCTATTCCTGAATCTTTTATTGAAATTTGGGCAAATCGGCCGTTCGACTCATACCAAACTTTAATTTGCCCATTTTTTTGTGTAAACTTAATGGCATTGTTAATCAAATTCCGGCAAATCGTTTTTGTCATATTCCGGTCAGCCCAAATCTGAATGTCTTCTTGCTCCAAACAATCAATTGTGATGCCTTTATCTAAAGCAATCGGTTGATAAAGTTGGAGACAGTCTTTTAGAATCTCATTTATACTCAATGGTATAAACAACGGTTGCAAACTTTCAGTCTGGCTTCTGGCCCAATTTAATAAGTTGTCGGTCAAGTCAAGTATCTGATCAGTTTTCTGTTCCATCATCTTTTTCGTGTTAGCAAGGGCAGCATAATTTTCGTCTTCAATATAGAAACCAATCAGACTTGAAATATTTGAAATGGAAGCCAACGGGCTTCGAAGATCGTGGGCAATAATACTGAACAATTTATTCTGGGTGTTCAATGATTTCTGAAGTTTATTGTGCTGTTCCGATATTTGGCTTTTCTGTTTCAGGATTCTTTTGCGCTGAACCCGTAATTGTTTGTTTACCTTTTTATAAAAGTAAAAGAAATAAACGAATATGCCAAGTATACCAATGACCAGTATAATACCTATAATCAATTGATTGCGCTGCGTCTTTTGCACCAGAATCTGATCTTCCTTATGTTGGTTTTCTTTTTCCAGCAGAGCAATCTGGGTATTCTTTTTTTCGGTTTCGTATTGCTTTTCAAGTTCCAGTACTTTTGCTGTTGTTTCAATCTTATACAGGCTGTCCTTTATCTGGTTGTATTTCAGATAGAAACTCAACGCTTTATCCAGATCAGATATATTTTTGTTGTAATAACCCGAATTCCAATGAGCTAAATAGAGGTTGTTGTAATTACCCATAATAGCTTGGGGATTTTTGATTGTTTGGGCAATCTTCAAGGCTAGGTTATCGTATTTTTTAGCCTGAGAATAATTTTTTTGGTCAAAATAGATGGAACCCAAAACCCGGTAGCAGCGCTCTATTTTTATCTGGTTACCGATCTTTAAGCTTGTCTCCAACGATTTTGTAATATAATCTTCAGCTTCTTTATACCGTTTTTGCCTGTAAAAAAGAGCTCCCAAATTATAAGTAATCTGAGCCTTGTTGTTCGGAGAATTAGTATTGTTTAATAACTTATATGCTTTTTTAAATAATATTTCGGTTTTATCGTATTCTTTTATATCGGCATAAACATTTCCTTTGTTTTGAAAAAGCGTGTACCGTTGTATGGTGTTCATTTGATTAAAATAGTTGTTCTCCAGTATGTTGAAGTATTTTAAAGCGCTGGTGTAATCTTTCATTTTACGGTGAGTAGTTGCCTGCTGATTTAGAACTTCAAATTTTAGATCAAAAGGATCACTATCCTTTAGAAATTTTTCTGCCTGAAGTAAATTCTCAACTGCTGAAGTAAAATTGTAATCCTCCTGCAATACATCAGCAAGAGCTAAATGTGCTTTTATTTCTTCCAAGCGACACTTTTGTTCTTGCGTTTCTTTTAAAACATTGTTTAATATCAACTTAGAGGAGTCGGGTAATCCCAGTCTAAATAAAGCCTTTCCACGATACATTTGTGCTTCCCAAATGCCATTCCTGTAATTAATTTTAGCAGCCTTTTGCTCAGCTTCTTTGCTTAAAATAAGTGTGCTGTCCAGATTGCTGTTTAACAGTTGTTGCAAATTGCCAAGCATGCGTTGGATAATAAGTGTATCAACCTTAGTGCTTACTTGCGAAAGACTGTCCTTACTGATAAGTCCGCAAAAAATGAATATAAATGCAAAAAAGAGCTTTTGCATGTTGGCTTTTAATTTGGAGTCAATCGAAGTTAAACCGACGAAAAGTTATAAAAAAGGAAGGTTCTAATTATGGATTTTTAAAAAGGAGTCCTTAGAAATTCGTTTGATTAAAAACTCCCTTTATCCATTGTCCAAAATATTAGCTATGGGTTTGTATCTCCAAAGTCAATGGTTGTATTATCTCCTGCTGCAGGGCCATATTTGCCATCCGAAACGGCGATTTCAGTGCTGCACAGAATTTTCTTGTATTTTGCCGATTTATCCAGTGCGATGTTCACAGTTGTCGAGAAAATTAGATTTTCCGGACCATTAACCAACTGGGTTGCATCCGATAGGGTGATGATTACTCCCCAATACGAATCACTGCCTATTTTTACTTCTTCCTGACGGATACTCGCGATTGTCTGATCTTTTACTGCGGTAACAATTGCTGACAGTTCATAATTCTCGTTTTTTTTACTTAAGCTGAGATAAGGTTTGTAAGTCTTCATGAAATTGAGTTTAAAAAGTTGTTCTTTGATTCTAACGGTATCAACAAGTGATTAACTTAAAGGCAGCAAGTTAATAAGAAAACGAATTAAGTAAACAAAACATTCGTGAAAATAATGTTTGTTTCTATCAGGTGTCAGAAGTTGTATGTATGTGGAAGTTCACTGTAGCTAAAAGAGGTCGCTTCAATCAATGAAACGACCTCTTTTGCATTATAAATGGTACATCTACAATAGGTTGGCCACTTTAGTCAATCCCGGAACATTGATGAATTTAATCTTTCGTCCCTGTAAATCAATCAACTGATCTTGTTTGAATTCGGATAGCAGCCTGATTACACTTTCGGTAGCGGTACCAACCATGTTGGCCAATTCTTCACGCGTTAGCGAAATCTGCAAGGTTTTGGCATTGTCCAGCTCAAATTCATCTTTCAGCAACAACAGGACTTCAGCAAGCCGTTCGCGCACGGTCTTTTGGGCAATGTCGGTAATGTAATCGTTAGCCTCGCGCAATTCTTTGCAAACAATTTGCAGCATGTGGTGTGAAAACTGCCAGTTATTCTGGATCAGGTATAAAAGCGTTTGATACGGGATGTGGCTCAATACTGTTTCTTCAATAACTTTTGCAGTGGTACAGGCCAGTTCCTGACTGAGTAGTGAGCGATAGGCAATAATATCGCCTTTTTTAGCGAAGCGGATAATCTGTTCTTTACCGTCGATACCGGTTTTGAATATCTTTAAAATACCGCGTGTAACACAGTAAAAACCTGTTAACCGACTTCCTTCTCTGTAAATAATGCTTCCTTTTTTATACAACGAAGAGGTCTTGTCGTAATTCAATTGAGCCATTTCCTGTTCGGTCAATTTTTTGAACAACTGAAATCCATTTAGATCGCATTCTTCATCTGTCGGCCTTTTAATTGAACTTCTCATCGAGTTGCTTTGTTTTGTTAATAGGATTAAACAACAATCAGGACTTTGAAAAGATGGGTTGAATTTAAAATAAAACCCATGTTTTTCGTATGTCTTAAAATTAGAACGTAAATTTAGAACTATTATTCGATTTGCAATATTTGAGGGAATAGATATGAAGCATGTACTTGACTTAGCCTGGAAACAAAATTTAGCTTTTGAATGTGATATGGATGGCCATCGTGTTGTTATTGACGCCTCAAAAGAGGGTGGGGGCGATGACTTAGGACCACGTCCCAAAAAACTGATGTTAACAGCATTAGCCGGATGTACTGGTATTGATGTAATTATGATCCTAAAAAAAATGCAGGTTGAACCCGAAGCATTCAATGTAATTGTTGAAGGAGATTTAACCGAAGAGCATCCAATCCGGTACAACAAAATGAAAGTGATTTATCAGTTTAAGGGTAAGAATTTGCCTATGGATAAACTCGAAAAAGCAGTGAAACTTTCGGAAGAAAAATATTGTGGCGTCTCAGCTGCCTATCGCCTGGCCATGGATTTATCATTGGAAATTCGCGTGGTTGAATAATTAACTTATGAAGAACTCCCGGTTGTTTGATGAAGGAAACGAAAAGATCTTTACCATCCGTAAGATCTGCGACTTTAACGATGAGGAAATAGAGCATAATCTTATGCCTCACCTTCATGATTTTTACTCTATTTTTTGGGTCGAATCGGGAGAAGCAATACATGCCACCGAATTTGTAGAATACAGCCTGAAAGCGGATACCATCCTGTTCGTTCCCCCAGGCCTCAAACACCGGATGTACATCGATAAGTCGGTCGGTGGCACTTACATCCTTTTTAATGAGGATTTCATCCAGTATAACCGCACGAACCATGTTCCGCTAAAGGAATACCGCCTGTTCAATAATTCTGACTTTAAGAGCCTGATAACTGTCGTTCCGGAGAAGCGTGAAAAGCTAAATAACATTACCGGGCTGATTTTCGATGAACTTCAAAACTCCGATGATTATAGCCAGGATATCGTTTTAAACCTGCTGCACTTATTTCTGCTCGAATCGCGGCGAATTTTCGATCAGCAAAATCGGGCGCCCAAGGAAGAGCTGGATACCACGCCCGACACCACTATTATTAAGTTTAAGCAGCTTATAGAGGAGAATTTCACAAAAGAAAAGAATGTATCGCCATACGCCGAAATGCTGAATATGAACCCTTCGTGCCTGAATGAACTTGCCAAACGAACCACCGGAATTACTGCCGGAGAACTCATCCGCAACCGGGTGATCGACGAAACCAAGAAGCTCCTTTATTCAAGCAAAATGTCGGGAAAAGAGATCGCCTATGAGCTCGGTTTTGACGATCCGGCCTACTTCAGCCGCTTTTTTAAGAAGTACACTGGCATTACTTTGAAGGAGTTTCGCGATAATAGCCGAAAAAAATACCATTAAATCCTTTTTTAGTCCATTTTTCACCCTGTTTCCTTGCCTTATATTTGTAACTGTATGATAACAATTAAAAATTAATCAGTTATAAAGTGAACCTCTATTGGGGTAAGTTACTTGAAACAAACAATTATCAATTAAAATTAAGAATTATGAAAACGATTAAATCATTTGGATTATTGGTATTAGCCCTTACGCTTACAACGGCTGTATTTGCCGGATCTCAAAAAGTAGATGTTGCAAAAAGTTCAGTAAAATGGTTGGGTAAAAAAGTTACCGGCGAACACTCTGGAACTATTAGTATTAAAGAAGGTAGCCTTGATGTTGCCAATGGTAAAGTAACTGGTGGGAAAGTAGTGATCGACATGAATTCGATTGTTAATACTGATTTGACTGATCCAGCATGGAATGCCAAATTAATTGGCCATTTGAAATCAGACGATTTCTTTGGGGTAGCAACTTTTCCTACCGCCGAACTTGCAATTACTAAAGTTGATGGTAATACTTTCTCCGGAAACCTTACAATTAAAGGTGTTACTCTTCCGAACAGCTTTACTGCTACTGCTACAAAAGATGGAAAAAGTACCGTGTATAAAGGAACAATCACAATCGACCGCAGTAAATACGGCCTGAAATACGGTTCAAAATCGTTTTTCGACAACTTGGGCGACAAAGTTATTTACGACGAATTTACGCTCGACTTCAGCTTGGTTGTTACCGAATAATTTACCATTAGACTATTTACAATTTATCCTGCGCAATGCAAACGTAAATTGTAAATAGTCAATTCATAAACTGTAAATAAAAAAGAGATGAAACTTACAGTACACCGGGCAGGATGCAGGGGACATGCAAATCACGGATGGTTGAACACCTGGCACACATTTAGTTTTGCCAGTTATTACAATCCCGACCGGATGCATTTTGGAGCTCTGCGCGTGCTTAATGACGATACCGTTCAGGCCGGAATGGGCTTTGGAACGCACCCGCACGACAATATGGAAATTATTACCATTGTTTTGGACGGAGAGCTCGAACACAAGGACAGCATGGGAAACGGGTCGGTTATCCGACCGGGCGAAGTACAGGTAATGTCGGCCGGGACAGGCATTCAGCATTCCGAATTTAACCATTCACATACCAGTGAGGTTAGCTTGTTGCAAATCTGGGTTTTTCCGGATAAAAAAAATGTAGAGCCACGATACGGCCAGGCCAAATTTCAGGAGGAAGAGATGAACGGAAAATGGCGCACGGTAGTCTCGCCCGATGGAGCAGAAAATACACTTTGGATCCATCAGCAGGCCTGGTTTTCACTGGGAAACTTTGATGCGGATACGAAAATCGGGTACCAACTGAAAAAGGCCGACAGTGCAGTTTATGTGTTCCTGATTTCAGGGGAACTTGAAATCGGTACGGAAACCTTGAATCAACGCGATGGTTTGTGCATCGAGCAAATAGAATCAGGAATTGACATGAAAGCGAAACAGAAATCGAAAGTTCTGGTCATGGAAATCCCGTTGTAAGACAAGTAAAAAGGATAAAGTAAAAAGGCAAAAGTGGACGATCTCGTTTTTACTTTTGCCTTTTTCATTTTGACTTGGTCAAGGCCATATTTCCGAAATATTTTCTTTTATAGGGTCAGTCCGTATCAGATCAACTTTAAAATCGGTCAGGTCTTGTCCTTTCACCTCAAAAACGGCTTTGTAATTTTGCCCGTTTTCTTTCGCTTGAAAATCTGAATTCTGCTTATCAGTTAAGTACTTCATAGCTGCAATGTTGCCAACATCGGCATCCGAAAGCAGGAACAATACCTTTCGGCCATCTTTTGCACAGAAATGGATCAGGCTTGCATATTCGTGGTCGAGGTAATTCTCCGAGCGGTTGTCGAAAAACAGAGTGCTGTCGGCCGTTTGATAAGTGAAAGACGAATGTTCCAGGTCGTATTTCAGACCGACCCGCTCGAGTGTTGGTTTCAGAAATTGAAGTGTTTTCACCGATCCGATAAAAATCAGGTGTTTGTTTCGGGTGTCTTCCCACCGCAGTTGCGACGAGTATTTCATCTCAACATTGGCCACGCCGCCGCCCAGCATTTTCATGATATTAAACAGTCCCAGGGGAGCCTGCCGGTTGATGTAAGTTGTGTTGCTTTTCCTGATTTTGTCGATCAGTTTTGGGTGAGTTTTCAGGTAAGCATCCAGGTCCTCGTTCGAATTAATCCGGGTGTCGCGCGATGCGCCCAGCCGGCCTGTGGCAATGGAATCGGTAAAGAAATAGTGATCGCCCAAAACAATCAGAACCGGGTAATTGGGCTTCAGAAATCCGTTCCAAATCGCTTGTTTGGGTTGGCGGAATTTGTCAGTATTCAGGATCAAAATGAACGAAATAATAATCAGCAGAAAGCCTGAAATAAACAGGACCAGGCTGTGTTTTTCGAGCGACCGTTTGAACGATTTGTAGTTTAAAAATTTGAATTCAACCTGATACTTTCCTTTTGGGATTTGAAGAATAACGGTATCTTCCTTCCCTTCATTCTGGTAGTATTCTTTTAGCTTATTCCGCAGGTTCAGGATATAAACCCGAACGTTTAGCTCTTTTTCCTGATCGGCTCTCTTCCCAAAAACATCGAAGGCGATTTGTTGTTCTTTCGGTGTTTCACCCTTCAGCGAACAATTAACAAGATAGTTCAGCAAGTCGCGGTACACCCCCGGCTTCGAGAATGTTTTGCTACTCAGTAACTTCTCCAGTGTTTGTGATATCTTCCGGTGATCGGTCATTAAATCGTTCTGAATGAGTACCGTTAATTCTTTTCTTTACGCCAATATTACGCAATAAAGTTTAAATTTTTTCTAATTTTAGAAATCCATCCTTACATTGAGTCAAAATAGATTTTAACTAATACTTATAAACCAATGAAGACATTTTGCATTACAGCCGTTGTACTGTTATTGGCTGTTACAATTACTCAGGCGTCGAAAAAGGAGAAAGTTGAATTTAAGAACGACGAGAGTGGTAAAAAAGTGGAAGTTTACCTAAGCGGGAAACTTTTCACAGCCTACATTTATCCGGATAACATGGAGAAGCAATCGCTTTATCCAATTATGAGTGCCTCCGGAAAATTTATTACCCGGGGTTTCCCATTAAATCCAAGGCCATTCGAGCGCGTTGATCATCCTCACCATGTTGGTCTATGGTTTAATTTTGGCGATGTAAACGGACTCGATTTCTGGAATAATTCGTATGCCATTAAAGCTGAAGACAAGCCCAAATATGGAACCATCAGATTCAGGAAAATTGTTAGCGAAAATCCGGCGAAAGGAACACTGGTTACCAATGCCGACTGGGTTGATGTGAAGGACAATGTGCTTTTAAACGAAGAAGCTACCTATATTTTTGGCGGTGATGGAAGTACCCGCACCATTGAGCGAATTACCAAATTAACAGCCAAACAGCTCGTCACTTTTACTGAAAATAAAGAAGGGCTGATCGGTTTGCGCGTTGATCGTACTTTTGAAGAACCGGCCACAAAACCTGAAAAATTCCTGGATGCCAAAGGCATTGAAACTGAAGTTCCGGTTATGAATAATGACGGTGTGAATGGTTTTTATCGCAATGCCGAAGGTGTTAAAGGCGGCGAGGTATGGAGCAAACGCAGTCCGTGGGTAGCCCTTCGCGGAGTTAAAGATGGCGAAGTCATGACCGTTGCTATTCTCGACAATAAAGCTAACCCGAATTATCCGGCATGGTCGCATGCCCGCGGTTATGGTTTATTTGCTACGAACAATCTGGGTGGACGGATTTTCGATAAAAGTGCTGCTGAAGTAAAAATCGTATTGAAACCAGGCGAGAGCATTACTTTTAAGCACAAAATTGTAATCGGCGGCGAACTGAGCGATGCTACGCTGAACTCCCTTTCGAAGAATTTTAAATAACTAACATAAACTTTTACTATCCATGGAAAAAGAAGAAAAAAACTCAAGAAGGAATTTTTTGAGGACTGCTGCAACCGGAGCTGTTCTGGCTGCTGTAACTCCTGGTGCATTTGCAAAAGATCCAGTTAAGAAACCAACCGTCATTCCGGCAACAGCAAAAGGCGCCAACGACCGCCTTCGTGTTGCAGTGCTGGGAATAAACGGCAGAGGCAAAACACATATCGAAGTCATTATGGGATTAGCCGAAAAAGCCAATGTTGAATTGGTTTGTTTGAGTGATCCGGATATGAATATACTCCAGGAACGTGCTGCTGAATTCGAAAAGAAATACGGACGGAAAATTGCCATCGAACAAGATTTCCGTAAGGTTTTTGACGATAAAACCATTGATGCGATAACCCTGGCAACGCCAAACCACTGGCACGCGCTTCAAACCGTTTGGGCTTGTCAGGCCGGAAAAGATGTGTATGTTGAGAAACCTGCAACACACAATATTTCAGAAGGAAGAAAAATAATTGAGGCTGCCTATAAATATAACCGGATTGTGCAGCACGGCGTTCAACTTAGAAGTTCGGTTGCCATTCGTGAGGCTGTAAAACACCTCGAAGAAGGATTGATTGGCCGTGTTTATATGTCGCGTGGACTGGTTTATCGCTGGCGTCCGGATATTGGTAATAAAGGTATTTCACAGATTCCGGCAGGTGTGGATTACGATTTATGGTGCGGACCAGCTCCAATGCGTCCGTTTACCAAGAATTTGGTTCATTACAACTGGCACTGGCACTGGAATTATGGCAACGGCGATGTGGGCAACCAGGGAATCCACGAAACCGACCTCTGTATGTGGGGTTTGGGCGTAAACTCTTTACCTGAACGCATTACTTCGATGGGTGGTAAATTCCTGTGGGACGATTGCAAGGAAGTTCCTGAAATACAGACTTCGATTTACCATTATCCGAAGGAAAAGAAAATCATTCAGTTCGAAGTTCGCAACTGGTGTACCAACCTCGAAGATGGCGCAGGAGTGGGCAATATCTTCTATGGCGATAAGGGTTATATGGTCGTTAAGGGCTACGATACTTATGAAACTTATTTGGGCGAAAAACGCGAAAAAGGTCCAAGCCGCTCCGAAAAAGGCGAACTTGATTTGCATTTCCAGAACTGGTTTGATGCTATCCGTGCACGCGACATGAGTATTCAGAATGGTCCTGTTCAAACCGGAGCCTTGTCATCATCGCTGGCTCACCTTGGCAATATCTCGTATCGGTTGGGCAAACAGCTGGAGTTTGATCCGGTAGCCGAACGCTTTATCGGCAGCGATATTGACGATGCCAACAACATGCTCACACGCGAATACCGCGCTCCTTACTTGATGCCTGAAATCATATAATATAGTCTTTTTGAGTCTTTTTTAGGGGGAACTTCAGCTTGTCTGTTGTTTCCCTTTTTGTTTTTTTCTTTTGTACCTTTGGAGTAAGTTATCTTATTTTAGGACAGAAAAACATATATTATGAACATCGAGGCAGAAAAAGCAATAATAATCGAGCAAGTTAAACAAGCCAATGATGCCGACCTGATTAGCGCCATTAAAGGTATGCTTGATTATGCCCGGAAAAGGGAGTTGAAAATTTATGATGTTCCTGAAGCACATCAGAGTCTGGTAATGGAACGATTTGAGGAAAACAGGAAGAATCCGGATAGGCTTTTGGATTGGGATGAGGCGAAAGAAACGCTAAGAAAACGATGAAGAAGTATCAACTAAAGATTGATCCTGAGGCCTTGTCTGACATTCATGATATAGCCGAATGGTACGATACACAAAAGGAAGGGCTGAGTGATAGATTCAAAAATGCTGTTATAAAGCAAATTGATTATTTGGTTGAAAATCCTCAGTTATTTTCAATTCGCTATCAGGAAATTCGTTGCATGATCGTCCGAAAATTTCCGTACATGGTTCATTTCTATATCAACGAGGAACTGACAACTGTTAATATTTTGGCAGTTATTAGTACCGACCGAAATCCGTTAGTTTGGAAAGAGAAAACTAGCCGAATTTAGACTCCGTTTATTCCTTTGTAATTCTCGATTATCCCTGAAACGTATTGATCGAGAATTTCTTTCAGTTCTATTGGTTCTTCAACTTTTGCATACGATCCGGAGCTAAGAATCCAGTTGGCAAATCCGCGCAGTTCGCTGTTGGCAAAGCGAAGCCGACTGGTTTGAGCATCAATTTTTTCTTCCTCTGTGAAACCATACCAGTATTTTGATTCGTCAATGAGCCTAATCCTGTCGGTTTTCATAACCAGTGCAATATTGGCTTTATCACTGATAACATTCATCTGGCGGATAAAGTCGTCCATCGAAATATGCTGTTTCCCTTTAAATGTCTCCTGACACAGCCTTAAATTCAGGATGCGATCGAGCCTGAAATCGCGGTATTCGTTACGTAAACGACACCAGGCAAACAAATGCCAGCGGCGGCTGTAGTTGCAAAGTCCAATCGGTTCAACCAACCGTTTGGTTGCCGGAGCGCCATATCCGGCCTGATAATCGATTTCGAGAACCTGTTTGGAGACAAGTGCCTGCTGAATTTCATTCAGGAAGAGGCGGTTGAAATTGCCGTTTGTTGAGGTATAGTTGAGCACCGATATTCGGCTGTGCAGTTTTTCGAGCCGGTCTTTTTCTTCCGGGTTCAGGATGGCTTTAATTTTAGTCAGAGCGGAGCAAAATTCGGCTTTCATCTGGTTGTCCGACAGCTTTTCGACCAACTTTTCACCAAACAGCAATGCCGATGCTTCTTCTTTGGTAAACATCACCGGGGGAAGTTTATAATTCTCCATCAGAAAATAACCCACACCAGCCTCAGCGCCAATTGGCACTCCCGATTCCTCCAATGCCCGGATGTCGCGGTAAACCGTTCGCAAACTGATTTCGAAGCGTTCGGCAATTTCCGAAGCTTTTACAATTCGCTTGCTTTGCAGCTGTATCAGAATGGCGTTTAGTCGTTCGATGTGGTTCATGGGTGTAAGGTAAAAGGCAAAAGTAAGAAGTAAAAAGGATGAAGCGGGAAAACTTTTGCCTTTTTACTTTCTCCTTTTTACTTGTTTTTCAGCGACTGTTGCCCGGTTTCAGCCATGTGTGCGGCATACCAAACGGCTCCGTTTTCTCGGATGGTTAGGATACATTTTTCGCGGTTCGAACCGAAAATAAAGGCAAAAACCTTCGAGATAGGGTTGTTGAATTTCCGGCAGGCATTGGGCGTTTCGAACGAACAATCGGCACAACTACTGAATTGCTGATCGATATTACACGTACGGATTTTGCACCAATGTTGCCCCGAAATTTGTTTACAACCCGGGCATTTCCCTTTTTGGTACTTTCCGCAAGCTCCGCAATACAATCCGCAGTAGGCAATCAGTTGTGGATCGTTTTTGATTTCAGTGTTCATTTTACTTCAACTTGAATTTCGGTTACACAGTTTTCCTGGTTTTCGAAGTCGCAGATGTGATAAACTTCACGGCAAATAACCCTACAGGATTGGCCAGGCTGCAAAATAGAAGGCATCAGTTTCTGGTAAGTTTCTCCAAGTTTTGACCACGGTCCTTTGTGAATTTCGCTAATGCAGTTAAATTCAGGAAATTCGGCGAACCTGAATTTTCCGGCGTCCCCATTCTGTTTATTTACCGGAAGGGCAATTGTTAATTCGAAGGGTGTGGCCGGGCTTCCATCGGTTGCGTCGTAAACCCAGATTTGCGGGCCTGCGATTTCGAGTCCGAGTTCAAGCGCTTTCTCAACCAATTCGTTGGGCAGACTTCCGGTGTCGGTCATCATGTTCATTAACGAAGTGTTGAGTGAATAACAGAGTACAGTTGTTTTTTGAACGGTTTTCCTTTCCATGGCAAATGTGTTTTAAGTGAATAAAATTACGATTAAAAATTGTGTTGAAAAATGTTTAATTGTTTTCATGAGAACAAAGGAAACACGGACGGGTGACAACAGTATGTCAGCAGGGTGGGAGAGTAGCAAATTTTTTTGTTAATGTTTATAAAGGCAAAAGGTATTTGCTAGATAATGATTTACATTTGAGAAAACTAAAAACTAACTGTATGAATCGAAATCTTAAACGTTATTCGGGAATGCTTATTATTTGCAGCTCCCTGCTGGTTTATTCCTTTATGCCTTCACCTGCCAACTGGCCGCAATTCAGGGGTTCGGAGAATAATATGGTTGCTACCGGGACGAATTTGCCTACCGAATGGAATGACAGTTTGAATGTTCGTTGGAAAACAGATTTGACTGGCTCAGGCTGGTCTTCGCCCATTGTTTTTGGTGACAGGATTTTTGTTACCTCAGCTTTTCTGGAAAAAGCAGCTCCCGCTTCAGCTCAGCCAACTCCACCACCCCCGCCACCAGCTCCGGGAACGCAGCAAGGTCCACCCCCGCCACCAGCAGAGGATAATAGTTTTAAAGAAGAAGTTTACAGGTGGGAATTAACTTGTTTCGACCTGAAAACAGGGAAGGAACTTTGGAGTCAGGTTGCCCATACTGGTACCCCTCGGATTAAAAAACACGCGCAAAGTAATTACGCCTGCGAAACTCCGGTTTCCGATGGGAAAAGGGTTTTTGCCTACTTCGGAATGACAGGTGTTTATTGCTACGACTTAGACGGCAAATTGCTATGGCAAAATGATTTGGGTGCCTATACTACATTGAATGGCTGGGGAACAGGTTCTTCTCCGGTTGTTTATAAGGATATCCTTTATATTCAGGTTGACAACGAAGAAAAGTCTTTTTTAGTAGCTCTTGACGCGGCTACTGGTGACGAAAAGTGGAAAGTTGACCGGGATGAAAAAACCAATTACAGTACACCGGTCATTTGGAAAAATAAGTTCAGAACGGAATTGGTTACGATTGGCAAATCGGCTCGTGCATACGATCCGGCCACAGGAAACCTTGTCTGGGAACTGAAAATGGCAGATGGGATGGCCATTCCTTCATCGGTTTACGATAGTGAGCATATCTACCTGGGAAAGGCCGGAGGCCCGAATAAACCGGGTATGCTTTATTCAGTTAAAGCCGGTTCGACCGGTGATATTACCCCTGCCGACAGCGGTTTGGTTAGCAATGGTGTCGAGTGGACATTAAAGGAAACCGGCGTTGCCAATCCTTCGCCTCTGCTTTATAACGGACTTATTTACTTGTTGGGATCAAGGGGCGGTGAACTTTATTGTTTGGATGCCAAAACCGGAGCCACCGTTTACAAAGAGAAAGTTGATAAAGTTGGCGCCTGTTGGGCGAGTCCATGGATTTATGGGGATAAGATTTATTTTTACGATGAAAAAGGTGTTACACAGATCGTTCAGGCAGGTAAAGAATTTAAGGTGCTTTCACCCAATAAACTCGATGACAAATTCTGGGCATCAGTGGCCATAACCGATGATGCTTATATTTTCAGAGGGGTTAAAAAGTTGTATTGCGTGAAGAAATAATCGATAATATGCAGTCCATTAATCCGTATACCGGTCAGGTTATTTGTGACTATCGCGAATATTCTTCTTCTGAAGTTGAGGAAATCATCGCAAAAGTTGATTTTGCGTTTCAATCATGGAAACAAACCGGATTTGAACAACGTGCTTTTTGCATGAAAAACCTTCAGGCCAGATTGCTTGAAAAAAAGGAAGAATTGGCTGATATTATCGTTTCTGAAATGGGTAAAGTGAAGCGCGAGGCCATCAGCGAAGTTGAAAAATGTGCTTCGGTTTGTGGCTTTTATGCTGAGAATGCCGAATCCTTCCTGAAGAATGAACCCATTAAAACGGAGTCTTCCGAAGCCTATATTTCGTATCAACCGATTGGTACCATTTTGGCGGTGATGCCATGGAATTTCCCGTTCTGGCAGGTTTTTCGCTTTTTGGCTCCGGCTTTGATGGCTGGTAATACAGGAGTTTTAAAGCATGCGTCGAATGTGTCGGGTTGCGCTTTGGCGATAGGACAATTGGTTCGCGATGCCGGTTTTCCGAAAAACGTTTTCCGGACTCTTCTAATTGGTTCGAAAGCTGTAGCTGCTGTAATCAGTAATCCATTGATTAAAGCCGTTACACTTACAGGAAGCACTCCGGCTGGCCGGTCGGTGGCTTCGGCAGCCGGTGCAGCATTGAAAAAATCGGTGCTCGAATTGGGAGGCAGCGATCCATACCTGATTCTGGAAGATGCCGATATTGAACTTGCCGCCCGTTTGTGCGTCACCAGCCGCCTGATCAATGCGGGACAAAGTTGTATTGGCGCCAAGCGATTTATCATTGCTGAACCTGTTTACGATCGGTTTAAAACCGAATTTGTTCGGTTAATGAGTGAGGCTAAATTTGGTGATCCGCTTGATCCGAGGACCTCGATAGGTCCGCTGGCACGGGTTGACTTGCGTGACGAGTTGCATCAGCAAGTTGAGAAAAGCCGACAAATGGGTGCATCAGTTTTGCTTGGAGGTTTTATTCCTGAGGGCAAAGTTCCATTTTATCCACCAACGGTATTAGAAAATGTAATTCCCGGAATGCCTGCGTATCACGAAGAATTGTTTGGTCCGGTAGCCGTTTTATTCAGGGTAAATTCGGAAGAAGAGGCCATCCAGATTGCCAATGATACAGTTTTTGGGTTGGGTGCCGGCGTTTTCACTTCTGATCTGGAAAAGGGCAAATTATTGGCCGAAAAGGGGTTGGGTGCCGGATGTGTATTTGTAAACGACTTTATGAAATCAGATCCACGGCTTCCGTTTGGTGGGATCAAAGAAAGCGGCTATGGCCGTGAGCTTTCGACAATTGGTATCCGCGAATTTGTGAATGTGAAGACCGTGGTGGTGAGGTAGTTTATTGACTTAAAAAGAATCTGTTTATCGAATGTAAATCGGTAAAAAGATTCTTTTACATTTACACGCATTGAATTAAAATCAATCGTAAAATCTCTAACTAACTCCTAACTAAAGGAATGCAACGTTTTTTAACCGAAAAAATAGCATATCGATTAAGGTGGATTTTTCTATGCATCTTATTTTTGGCTTTCTTTATCTATTTTTACTCGCTGAATAAATTTCATTTGTTTTACCTGGAACAGACCCAGCTTTTTCGGTTTTCATGCGATTATTTTAAATCGTTTCTTGAAAAACCAGGTGAGTTTAATTTTTACCTCGGCGAATTTTTAAGCCAGTTTTTCGTCAATGCGTTCATAGGTGCAGGAATCGTAACTTTCCTGGCTGGAATAACCTTTTTTCTTTCCCATCAGATTCTTAAAAAACTGAGAATAAATGGGTTGATCTGGAACCTCATTCCAGTTCTCCTGATTGCTGCCTTGCAAAGCGACCATCAGTATAAAATTGGATTGACCGTTGGAATTATTTTAGCACTTTCGTTTGCATGGTTCTATCTGCAACTAAGTAATCAATTGTACCGGATACTCTTCGGGATAGTGGGTTGGCTTTTACTTTATCTGCTTTCCGGAGGTTTTGCGCTGTTTGCCGCTTTGCTGGTCATATTTTTTGAGTTGCTGTATTTCAATTCAAAAGGGAAATGGATTAATATTTTAGTCTTGGCAACCGTTTCAATTGGATTTCCATTTATAGCCTGGAAATTTTTCTACCTGATCGTTTTTCGGGATGCATGGTTTTACCCGCTTCCATTTTGGGGAGTATCCCGAATGCCATTATTTGCTGCCTTTCCCGCATATTTTCTGGTAATTATTGCGGGGTTCTGTGTTTACAAAAAAGTCAGGAAGATTGATGTGGTTGTGTTTCCATGGAATTACAAGACAATACTAGGCGGAGGTATAATTGTTGTCATTGGTTGTGTGCTTGTGCCGACAAAATCATACGATCGCAAAACCGAGATCTTGTTGGGCATGGATCACTACGTTCAGGAGGAAAATTGGAAGAAGGTGATTGAACTTTCAAAAGCCTATCCGGGTTCTAATCAGCTTGTTTTATATTACACCAATCTTGCCCTATATAAAACCGGGCAAATGGGCGATCGCATGTTTGATTTTCACCAATCCGGAATTGATGGTTTGCGGCTGGAATGGAAACGGAATGAAGTGGCTCCTTTCTTTGGCGGTGAAGTATTTTATCAGTTGAATTACATTAACGAAGCTTACCGATGGGCATTCGAATCGATGGTTGCAAAAGGCTTAAACCCGCGTTCGCTGAAACGGTTGGTCTTGACCAGTTTAATAAACAGGCATTATCAAATTGCTGCGAAATACCTTGGTAAATTGGATCAGTCGGTTTATTACAAAGAATGGGCTGATAAATATAAAACCTACGTTTCGGATACCACAAAAATTAATCAGGATTCGGATTTGTCCTCAAGGCGTCGGCTATTGGTAAAGAACGATTTTATTAGCGATGCGACTGATTATAATCTGGGCTTGAGCAAATTATTGAATGAGCATCCTGAAAACAGGATGGCTTTTGAGTATCAGATGGCAGCGTTTCTTTTAAATAAAGACATTAAAAATTTTGCTGCCAAAATCAACCGTTTAAAAGATTTGGGATACCGCCAGATTCCTGTTAATTTTGAAGAAGCTCTTTTGTTTTGCATGACTTATTTTAAAAAAGATCTTGTTCCTGAAGGATTTTCGATCCGACCAGAAACCATTCGGCGTAAGAACGACTACATCGACCAGCTTTCGAGATGCGGAGGTGACCGCGATTTTGCAGCCAGGCAGTTATATAAACAATTTGGCAAAACATATTGGTACTATTTACATTTTGCTGAACAAACTCAAAAATAGCTATGAACTTGATTCGCTATACAAATCGAGGGAAGCCATTCCGATGCATCCTTTCAATTCTGCTGGTTTCACTCTTTTTGTGTTCATGTTCCGACGACATTTCCAAATCGAAAAAGATCGATCAAAATGCGATTATTTATCCCGACTATGCCGGGATTACCATTCCATGTAATATTGCCCCATTGAATTTTGTCGTTAAAGAACCTGCCGATAAATATGTTGCCATTTACAGTTTAAGCGGGAAAGAAATGTTTCGTCTTAGTTCGGGTGATGGAGTAATTTCAGTGCCTTCGGGTAAATGGGAAAAGCTGCTCAAGGAAGCAAGAAGTCAGGAATTTACAATTGATATATGTGTTAAAAAGGATGGCCGTTGGTTGAAATACAATACCATAACCAACAAAATATCAGCCGATTCGATTGACAACCATCTGGTTTATCGCTTGATCGACCCCGGGTTCGAGACCTGGAATAAAATGGGGATTTATCAGCGGTGCCTAAATAACTTCGACGAAACCCCGATCATGGTAAATACATTGAGTGGCGGCAATTGTATGAACTGCCACTCCTTTTGCATGAACAACAGTAGAACCATGCTTTTTCACATGCGGGCAGAAAATTCGGGTACTTATTTATACAAAGATGGCGTAATTGAAAAACTGGACACAAAGACCGATAGCACATTGGGGCCTGGAGTATACCCATCGTGGCACCCAAGTGGGAAATATGTCGCTTTTTCGACGAACCGGATTATTCAGACTTTTCATGCTATTCCTGATAAAAAGATTGAGGTATTGGATACCTTGTCTGATGTTATCGTTTATAACCTTCTGGAGCATAGCATTTCAACAGTTCCGTCAATTGCGTCGAAAGGGCGGCTGGAAACATTTCCGACCTGGTCTCCCGATGGAAGGTGGCTTTACTTCTGCAGCGCCAAATCTGTTTCCCCCAAAGAATACGCAAATATTAGGTACGATTTACTCCGGATTGCCTTCGATGCCGGTAACGGTGGTTATGGCGCGGTTGATACGGTATACCAAGCAGCAGAAAAAGGAAAGAGTATATCATTTCCAAGGGTATCTCCTGATGGTAAATTCGCTATGTTTTGCCTGTCTGATTATGGAAACTTTAGTATCTGGCATCCGGAAAGCGATCTATATCTGTTAAACCTGGAAACCAAAGAAATCTCTAAACCCGAAATCAACAGCGATCAAACGGAAAGTTATCACACTTGGTCATCAAACAACCGTTGGCTCGTTTTTAGTAGCCGCAGATTAGACGGGCTGCATACGAGATCCTATTTTTCGCACATGGATGATAAGGGTACTTTCTCTAAACCGTTTATTTTACCTCAGGAAAACCCTCTGTTTTACGATCAGTTTCTGAAATCTTTCAATATCCCGGAATTGGTGAAGACAAAAGTTGATCTTGATCCACGGATTATTTCAGAAGAGCTCCAAAAGAAACCGATTAAGGTAAAATTCAGTTCAAAGTTTTAAGATTTACAAAGGAAATAGCTTATTCTTGATACAATTATTTGCATTGATAATCATTTGGAAGTAATGAAAAAGAAAAAATAATTGTACAAAGTACACTTACCAGAAACCTGAAATGCAAAATTTGGTATATTCACATTTTGAAAATGTATTTTTTTCTAACGAACAAACAGGATTAATCCTTTCACGCAAATGGGGGTTAGTGAAACCAAACTTATTTCTGATCAAAGCCTTGCTGAGAGCATAAAAAACGCTAATCAAGGTGTTTTCGAATTGGTATTCAATTACTATTATTCGGGTTTGGTTGTGTATGCTAATCAAATTATAAAAGACACGGTAATTTCGGAAGACATTGTGCAATCGATTTTCCTGAAATTATGGGAGACCCGCGAAACGATAGAGATTCGATCTTTTCGTTCTTATTTTATGCAATGCGTTAAAAACAGATGTATTGATCACCTTCGCAGCCTTCAGGTCAAACAACGGTTCGATAACCGGATTCCTGAGGCCGATCATCTGGTTATGGAAGAGGATCTCTGGACAAAAAATGAACTCAGCGAATTGCTTGATAAAGCAGTAGGCGATCTTCCGCCGCGTTGCCGCGAAATATTCTGGATGAGTCGACACGAAAATCTCAAAATTGCTGAAATTGCCGAAAAACTGGACATTTCCAAACGTACGGTTGAAACCCAGATCAGTAAAGCGCTTAAAATACTTCGAATTAAGCTTGTTGATTATATTTCCATTTTTATTCTTTATTTTTTTTCGTGAAAAGAATACGTGTGGTTGCACTCCCGTCCGTCTAATAATAACAATTTGTACAATTAATCTCGAATGGAGAAAGATAGATTTGATATCGACCAACTGATTTCCAACCGATTGTTGGGAACAATCTCTGAAGAAGAGAATTTGTTTCTTGATGATTGGATTGGACAGTCGATAGAAAATAGAAGACTTTATTCCGAACAAAAAAGATTATGGAATCTATTTGAGATTCATCAGAAAGTACAAAAAATAGATGAACACAAAGCTTACCAGCAAATATCCAATCAATTGTTTCGCCGGAAAAAAATTAATGTTTTCGGATGGATACAACGGGTTGCTGCAATTTTGCTTCTGCCTGTAATTGTTGTATCAGCCATTTATTTTTATTCTGAAAAAAACGACCGGACACAATTTTCGACAGTTTACAATACTGTTGAGACTCCCCTTGGTATGCGTTCAAACTTAACGTTGCCCGATGGAACCAGGGTGTGGCTTAATGCTGGAAGTAAGATTAGTTATCCGGTTTTGTTTTCGAACCAAGTTCGTGAGGTAAGTTTGAGTGGAGAGGCCTATTTTGAGGTGAAGAAAGATAAAAGCTGGCCATTTGTGGTCAGCACTAAAAATATGAATGTAATGGTTACCGGAACAACTTTTAATTGTAATGCGTATCCAGAGAATGATCAGATACAAACAGTATTGGTTGAAGGTGAAGTAACTCTTGCAAATCAGAGCGCTACAGAACTTTCGACCATGAATCCAGGTGAACTGGCAATTTTTAACAACAATAACCAACAGATTACCAAAACCAAGACCGATCTTCAGAAATACATCGCATGGAAGAGTGGAAAGTTGATGTTCAGGGACGATAAAATGAACAAGGTGGTTGAAAAGCTTGAACGGTGGTATAACGTTGAATTTGAAATTGAAGATCCGGAAATTGCAAACTATGTTTATACGGCAACTTTTATCGGTGAAAGCCTGGATCAGGTACTGAAAATGTTGACACTTTCGGCGCCAATTAGGTATACTATATCAGACCGGAATAAACAAGCAGATCAGACATTTGCAAAGGCTAAGGTGAAATTATATAAAAAGTTAAGTTAGAACATAAAACGAGAAATCTATGACATAAAAAAAGAGAAGAAATGTTGCAACCATCTCTTCTCCAATTGATTAATAAATATTGCCAATTTATTAACTGTAAATCAAACCAAAAGTATGAAAAAAAATCTGTTTCTAAACAGAGTACGAGGCTTTTCTGCCTTAAACTCAAAAGTATTTAGGGTTATGAGACTAACATTTTATCTCCTATTACTCACTATCTTTCAGGGAATTGCTGCAAATTCCTATTCACAAAACACAAAGCTTAGCTTCAAGTTAAATGATGTTAAAGTTAAAGACGTGTTAAATGTGATTGAAGAGAAAAGTGAATTTTATTTTCTTTTTAACAGCAAACTAGTAGATGTTGATCGTAAGGTTGATATTAATGTATCTAACCAGCAAGTCGATAAAATCCTGAACAACTTGTTTGCCGGGACTAATGTCGGTTATACCGTCTTGGATCGCCAGATTATCATTCAGCCTATCAACTCAGTTTCTGAAGTTGGTTCAATTCAGCAGAAAATGATCACCGGTGTTGTAAAAGACGAAAATGGTGACCCGATTCCCGGAGTCAGCGTTGTTGTTAAAGGTACCACTCGTGGTTCGTTAACCAGTATCGATGGAAAATTCCAAATTGAAGTTACCGGCAGTGATAAAGTTCTTCAATTTTCGTTCGTCGGGATGAAGAGTCAGGAAGTTGCAATAACTGACCAGCGTACCGTCAATATCACATTAGCACAAGAGACTATTGGTATCGAAGAAGTTGTTGCCGTAGGATATGGAGTTCAAAAGAAAGTAACATCTACTGGTTCGGTGGTTTCTTCAAAAGGTGAAGCGTTACAAAAATCGCAAAGCGCCAACTTGACCAACAACCTGGTAGGACGGATGCCTGGTTTGACTGCTGTAACCCGAAGCGGTGAACCTGGAGCTGATGGTTCAACCTTGCGTATTCGTGGTTCGAATACTTTGGGTGATAATAGTCCACTGGTAGTTGTCGACGGTGTTGCAAACCGTAGTATGGAACGACTCAATCCAAGCGACATCGAAAGTGTTACTATTTTGAAAGATGCTTCTGCCGCAATCTATGGTTCGCAGGCTGCGAATGGTGTTATCTTGATTACAACCAAACGTGGTAATACTGGTAAACCTAAAGTAACCATTAACATGAATCAAGGGGTTAACCAACCTACCCGTATTCCTGAAATGGCTAATGCTGCTCAATATGCAACGATGCTGAATGAAATTAATTATTATAAAAATCCAGCTGGTGGCCGTTTTTCAAAGTATTCTGAAGACGATATTCAAAAATACAGTGATGGATCTGATCCATGGGGACATCCAAATACCGATTGGTTTGGCGAAGTTTTTAAAGAGTGGTCGAGCCAAAATCAGCAGAATGCCTCAATTTCAGGAGGTAATGAAAACATGAAGTATTTTATTTCGCTGGGAGCAAAATTTCAGGATGGTAATTACAAAAACAGTGCGACCAATTACAAACAATACGATTTCCGTACCAACATCGATGGTAAAGTAAATAAGTATGTTAGTTTGGCATTTGATGTTGCCGGACGTGAAGAATTGAGAAATTACCCAACACGTTCTGCTGGTTCAGTTTTTCGTATGCTGATGCGTGGTAAACCTAATCTGCCTGCCTACTGGCCCGATGGGACACCCGGACCGGATATTGAATATGGTGACAACCCTGCCGTTACGACCACTTCGGCTACTGGCTACGATAAGGACAAACGGTACATTCTCGAAAGTAATTTGAGGACTGTGATTACAGTTCCTTGGGTGAAAGGATTATCGGTTACAGCAAACGCATCGTTTGACAAGAATTTAAAATTCCACAAAAAATTTGAAACTCCCTGGTATCTATACACTTGGGATGGCAATGCCGACCATAAAGTGACTAAAGGTAAACGTGGTCTGGAGGCTCCTCAATTGTCAGAGGATATGGCTGATGAACAACGTATCTCGGTAAATGCGTATGCTACCTACGAAACGACTTTTGCCGACATCCACAACATTAAGGTAATGGCTGGTGTTGAACGTCGTTTTGGTAATGAAGACAAATTTGATGCTTTCCGTAAAAATTACATTTCGGGTGCTGTTGACCAATTGTTTGCAGGAGCTACTGACCAATACATGAAGAACGGCGGTTCGGCCAGCCAAAATGCTTATCAAAGCTATTTTGGTCGTGTAAATTACGACCTGAGCAAAAAATACATGGCCGAATTTATATGGAGGTACGATGGTTCTTATCGTTTCCCAACAACCAAACAATTTGGCTTTTTCCCAAGTATCTCTGCCGGATGGCGTATGTCTGAAGAAAACTTCTGGAAAGACAATGTTGCTTTCATAAATGACTTCAAATTGCGTGGATCGTGGGGACAAACTGGTAACGACCGTATCGACGATTATATGTATTTGGCTACTTATGGTTTTGATGTTAACAAAGATGGAAAGATTGATGGTAGTGATGATAGAAGCTATGTATTTGGTTCAGAAGATAAGAAATTATTGGATGAGCAAAAAATACCTAACCCTAACGTAACATGGGAAATAGCCAATCAGGCCAATATTGGTTTTGATGCGCTTACTCTGAATAATAAATTATCATTTTCATTGGATTACTTTAATAACCTGCGTACCCAGATTTTGATTAAACGGAACGCTTCTATCCCTAATTCGACTGGCTTGACCTTGCCTCCTGAAAATATCGGAAAGGTTAGAAATGCCGGTGTTGAAGCGGCTATTGGTTACCATAGTAATGTTGGCGATTTGCAATATGATGTATCTGTAAACGGAAGCTATTCAAAGAATGAGGTTCTTTTCTGGGACGAAACACCTGGTAAACCAGAATATCAGCAAAATACAGGGAAACCAATGCCTACATATAATACTGACAATAAAACATTTAATGAGGATTTGTATTATCAGGCAATAGGTATTTTTAAAGATCAGGCCGCTATTGATGCTTATCCTCATTGGGCTGGCGCTCAACCCGGTGATGTCATTTTTGAAGATGTTAATAAAGATGGTAAAATTGACGGTTTGGACAAAGTGAGAAATTTGAAAAATGACTTACCAAGATTTGTTGGTGGTTTTAATGCAAGTCTGCGTTACAAACAATTCGATTTAACCATGTTGGTTCAGGCCGCATTGGGTGCAGTGCAATATGTTAGGGCAGAATCAGGTGAAATTGGCAACTATTACAAAGACTTTGCAGATAATCGCTGGACTCCTGAAAACATCAATGCTTCGTATCCAAGAACATTTAACCGCGATGAAGAATACTGGGGTAGCCAGCAAAATACTTTCTGGCTCAGAAGTACCGATTATATCCGTTTAAAGAATCTTGAAATAGGTTATTCACTACCAATAACTGTCAGTAAATCAATAGGAATAGAGAACCTTCGTTTCTATATGAATGGCACGAACTTGCTAACTATCGACAAAGCCAAAATAATTGATCCTGAAGTAACAGGTGGTACTTCCTATGCTCCTCAGAGAATTATTACAGCTGGTTTAACTTTAACATTCTAAAAAAAGGATTAACTATGAAAAAGATATTCAATCTATTAATGTTAGTATCGTTTGTTACGATATTTTCATCCTGCACCAAAACAGATGAATTTCTGGATAAAAAACCATTGGGAGACTATTCAGAGGATGCTGTGTGGGGTGACCCTGCGCTTGTTGAAACTTTTATAAACAGCATGTATCGCAATGCGTTGGGCTTTCCGTTCTCTATTGAGCGCCTTTCTGACTATTCTGACGAATCTCATTTTACTCCCGACTGGGATGTAACTAACTTTAATAAAAGTTTGATGACTTCAGATGGTTTGCAAGGCTGGGAAGTAAGCTGGGCCACGCCTCATACACTCCATTTCCGTTGGGATCCGCTGTATGCCAATGTTCGTCGTGCCAGTATCTTCTTTTCGAAGATTAACAATGTTCCTGGCGATAAAGCTGTGATCGACAATTTAAAAGGGCAAGCTTATTTTTTGCGGGCGTGGACTTATTTCTACCTGACCAACCTTTATGGTGGTGTTCCAATTATCACCAAAGTATATGGATTGTCAGATGATTATACCATTGCACGTAATACTTATGATGAATGTATGAAATTTGTTATTGGCCAGGTTGATTCGGCTGCCATGTACTTACCTGACACTTATGCAACGAATGGTCGCGTTACCAAAGGTGCCGCATTAGCGCTTAAATCAAGAGTATTACTTTATGCTGCAAGTGATTTGCACAATTCGGCTAAAAACTCTGTTGTTACAAGTGGGTTCTCTAAACCAGACTTGTTGGGCTATGTTGGTGGCGATGCAACTGCACGGTGGACTGCTGCCAAAGCTGCTGCTAAAGCTGTTATCGACCTGAATAAATATAGCTTATATAAAGCTAGCCCGGCAGCAACCGATTCAGTTGCCAACAACTTTGTTGAATTGTTTACTTCGAAAGGTACGAGTGAAGACATTTTGCTGCAATTCTTTACACCCAAAACTAATGAAGACTGGCAAGGATATAACCCAGCATTGTATTGTGGCCCGAACGGCTACCACAACTGGGGAAATAATTGTCCGCTTGGCGATTTGGTTGATGACTATGAAATGAAAGATGGAAGTAAGTTCGACTGGAGCAATGCACAACATAAAGCGAATCCTTACTTAAAACGTGATGCCCGTTTGTATGCAACAGTTCTGTATGAAGGCGTTCAATGGAGAAAACGCCCAGATGATGCTTTGAAGATTGATCCTTTCAGCAAAATTCAGGTAGGACGCGTTTATGATGCATCTGGTAACATGATCAGGGCTGGTTTGGATACCCGCGAAGGTCCGATCGAAGACTGGAATGGTGGAAAATCTGGATACTATCTTCGCAAATATGTTGATCCATCAGTTGATCCACAGTATGTAAAGCAAGATGTTCCGTTCAAACACATTCGTTATGCTGAAATTCTGATGAATTATGCTGAAGCTTGTATTGAATTGGGTCAGGATGCTGAAGCTCGTACTTACATAAACATGATACGCACACGTGCAGGCCAACCTGCTTTAGCTGCTACTTTAACCGGTGATGCCTTGCGTCAGGCATATCGTCACGAACGTCGTGTTGAATTTGCATACGAAGATCAACGTTTCTGGGATGTTCGCCGTTGGGTGATTGGAGCAGCCGCATACCATCAAACATCCAGAGTTGATGTTCGTTATGAAACTACAGAAACAACTGTACCAAGCTACCGGAAAGCTGATGGCACCACTTATGGCACTCCAATTTACAGTAAAGCTGATTTGGGCGGTGATGCTAGGGCATGGAATAATAAATGTTATTTCTTCCCGATTATGCGTAATGAAATGAATAAAAATACGCTATTGGTTCAAAACCCAGGATATTAATCAATCTATTCTGTACCGAATCTTATGGAAACGGCTGCCCTTTGGGGTGGCCGTTTCTTGTATATACTGCACTCCAGTATGATGGACATTCCTGTCCGTCAGTTGAAGCAGACGTCAAAGAATATTGCTCTAACCGGCTAAACTGCTTATTCGTAGCGGTTCCTTTGCCGTTGGCTGAAGCCAACGGATAGCGTGTTGATAATGAAAACGTCCGCAGTAAAATAAGGGATTTAGCTTGGTCGAAAGAATAGCCTTCAGATGCAGCTTCCCTCGCAGAAGTTAAACAAAACAGTGCATCACAGAAGTCTTGCGAATGTTTTGTCGGTCAGTAATTTTCTGGAAATGGCTTTGGTCAATTCTCACTTTGTAACTCACATTGGAAGGGTGTATTACTATTGCCGTGTGCTTATCCACTCAGCCCAATTAATCGAAGCAAAAAAACTACGAAGCATTCCATCAAATAAACGAATGGCCTGAATCCGGGTGCTGGCCGAATTGATTTCCTGAGTTTCAGTTGTAACCTTTCTTATTCGTTGATCAATAAAAGAGTTGAACTCGTTCAAGGTCAACGAATAATCAGTTACGGCTTTTTCTTTGGCAATCAGTTCAAAATTTTTAGGGATACGGATGCTATCAACGTTTAAAGCTGGAATATACAGCAACAAGTGTTCGAAAGTTTTATCGGGTAGTTTAGCTTGCCAGTCATCATAATTACCAATTAATTTTATAAGTTCATCTTTACTTTCCTTGGTCGGCTGCTCCGGGAGTTTTCCAAGCTGCATTTTTTGTTCATTTAAGAAAGGTTCCAAAGTTGACCAACTGGTTTTAATGGAGGAAAGCAAGCTGATATCGCTGTATGGATGATCGCTGGGAAGGCCTGTAAAAAGTATTTTTATTTGGTAGGAAGGATTGTTGGCTTTTAATTCGTCGATTGTTGTTTTAAGATCGTTCGTTGTGGCCTGAAGGTTACGGATAGCTTGCTGGACAGCTGAAAATTTAAGCTGACTTAAATCTTTTTCAATACTGTCGCAAGCTGATTGTACCATGATTAATTTTTCCTGAACCAATTCGTTCTTTATACCGCTTACCTTAATGTTTTGCGATAAAAACCAATCGTCGGATGCTCCGGCTACTTTAAAGTAGGTTGATCCTTCTGCAATATTTACTTCCTGCCTTACTGAGTCATTCTCACTAAATTGCCATGTTGCCTTGATCGTTACCTTAACAAAAGATTGCGAAAATCTTTCGTTGGCAACAATAAGTTCAGCCGTTTTTTGATTTTCCGAAGTAACAATTTTAATAAAATCATCTGAAGCAAACAGAGCGTTTTCGCTTAAAAGTTTCCATTCCGCTTTCTTATCGTTGAGCATATAGGTAAGGCCATTGTCGCCTCTCGAAAGTATTTGGGCTTTACCTGTAATGTCGGCATAGGCATCCGGAAATTTACAAAAATCTCTACGCCCACCTTCCATTTCAACCTCTAATTTTAATTTCTGGCCTCGGGCAACTATTAGGACATCTCCTGTTTTTAAGAGTACTCCATCAATCTTCATTTTAATGAATGGCTTTCTTGCAGGTTGTACGGCATTTATTGTCTCAACCAGAATAACCATAACCAGGATCAAGAAAATAGCTTTCATATTTCCAGGTATTAAAGTACATGATTTGGCCTAAAGCTAATTAAAAAAATTATGGTTTGTATACATACTTACACTGTTTTTATACAGTAAACCCATGAGCGTTACTTTTTATTGCAGAATAAACAGCAAGGAGTGTTTATAATAAAGCGGGGATAAGACTTAAATTATAAATTGATATAAGTAATGGATCGTTTTTAGTTCTTTACGATTTTCTCGGTAATCACCTGATAAAGAGTCTTTATTCTAACAATGAAGAGGCCCGATTCAAGTCCATTCAACTCGAATGAAAAACGAGTAGTGTTTGGTTGTAATTTCCTTATAATCTTACCTTCGGCTGAAATCAGTTCTATTTGTTGAATCGGCTCCGGACATTCCACATACAACCTGTCGGATGCAGGGTTTGGGAATATTCGAATATCTGGATTACTTAATTTGACTGGTGACGTAGTTGCAGGGCCCTTGAAATCAGGTAGTTTTCTGTCGCTGTATAACCGGTATTCGCCAGCTTTGAGCAAAATGGAAGTATTTGCATCCGAAACGATTTCATTGCCCGAAAAGAATTCATACCATGTGCCAGTGTGCTGAAATCCGGGGTTCACTGTTTGATCGATTACCCCAAAATTACCAATGACTGTAATATTATGGCCGTTCAGGCTAAGTTGGATTTTTTTGAAAGCGCCATTTACAGAAAGGGTTTCGGTTCCTTTCGTAAAAACATCGAATTGCGAGCGCAACCGCAGCATCGCCGCATAGACATCGAATAGTTTTTTCCGTTCAGGATCGTCGAAATATTGCCACAGGATTGGCTTTTTACCAACCCTTCCATTCTGGTCGATGGAAATATCGTAGCCTAACTCACCAAATTGCCAGATCATTTTAGGTCCGGCCAATGACATAAAAAAGGTGGTTGCAAGCTGACTTCTACTTAAAGCAGTGTTAAGTTCTTTGGTGTTATATGTTCCAAGTGCGTTTCCATATGTTTCTGTTTTGAACATCTGCCGTTCTTCATCATGGCTTTCCATGTAGGCAACCAGTCCGGGTTTCAGAAAACCTCTTTTCTGGTATGATGCCCAGTTGAAGTCTGATTTGGATGATTCGTTGTACCCCATGGCTGCTTCGTAAAAACTTCCGCCGGCATTTCCCCAAACCAGCATTCCATTTCCATAATTGGTTAGTTCAATTTCTTCCTGATTGGCTGCAAAATGTTCAAGGATAACAATTGCCTTGGAATTGACTTCCCAGATTTTATCGGCCATTCTTTTTAATATGGCAATTCGCGAGGGATCGTATAAACTGCCATCTCCCGGGGTATTGGTAAATCCTTTGGTAAAGTCGAAACGGAACCCGTCAACCTTGTATTCGGTCATCCAGTATTTGGTTACCCGGTCAACAAAATCTTTAGTTGCCTGGCTTTCGTGGTTGAAATCGTTTCCCCAGCTGTATGCCGTGTTTGGCGATGTTTCGTTATACCAGGGATTGTTGGCGGCCGGGCGGTTTAAAGCGTCGTTCCAGTACATTTTGGCCAGTGGGCTTGAATTGTACGAATGGTTCAAAACCATGTCCTGAATAACGATAAACCCTTGTTTGTGACATTCGTCAATCAGGGCTTTCAGATCGTTTTTCGTTCCATAGGCTTTATCGGGAGCAAAATAAAAATTCGGGTTGTAGCCCCAACTGTCATTGCCTTCAAACTCGCTGAAAGGCATAAACTCAATCGTGTTGATGCCTAATTGTTTCAGGTAGTCAAGTTTTGTCAGGACAGCATTGTAAGTACCTTCAACGGTAAAATCGCGGAGAAGCAGTTCGTAAATCGAGAGCTTGCTTGTTTGTGGTATAGTATACGAACCGTTTCTCCACGAATAGGGTGTTTGGGCTGTTTGTAAAACCGAAGCCCTGTCAACCGCTTTTCCTTCAGGATATGAAATCAGGTCAGGATAGGTTGCAGATGAAATGTATTTGTCGTCCGAATCAGAAACTTTATCGGTATATGGATCGGCTACTTTCAGGCTTCCATCAATCAGGTATTGAAAAACGTACTCTTTTCGGGGAACGAGATTGTTGATGGCCAGCCAGTAATAATCGCCATCTTTCTTCATCTGGAAACTATTATTGGGTAGCCAGTTGTTAAAATCGCCGGTTACGAAAATGTTATTTTTAAATGGGGCATAAATAACAAGGGTTGCCGATTGATCGCTTGTATAATTAATGCCTGCTGTTACATTGGTAGGACGACTTTCTGTGGTCGTGGTTTCGCGGATACAAACATAAACCGAGTCGCGTTTAATCAGTGTATTTTGAGTGGCAGTTGCTTTCAACCAGTAATTTCCGGCATCTGGAATCGACATGGTTTGGGCAATCGTAGTACCAGTCTGGGAATAGATTTGCTGATTGTTCAGGAATAATTTAAGATCGGCTGGTGTGGTTGATGCCGCTGTAAACTGAAAGCTTTGGTTTTTATCGAAGACGTTTATGCGCGAAGGCGCTGTAATGCTGACATGTAAATCTTCGGTTGAAACATTGATGAAAAGGTCGTTGGTTTGTTTCGATCCATCTGCTGAGCGAAACACAAAATTCATTTTTGTAACTAATTCGGAAGGTAGGACTGAGTAGTAGGTATTTATATCAGGATTGATTGCTAGTTCGTAAATACCATTTCCTTTGTTTGTTAGCTTGGGTTGTATCGCATTGTCATTCCAGTTTCCGATTACATGCTTCCAGTCACCAATACCAGCAATAGAAACTCCGGTATGGGCATACAAATCTCCTGAAAAAAGACCAAGCCTTGAATCTTTCGACGAATCAAATGTGATGGTTACTGCCTTGCTGTCGATGGGCAGGACTGGGTTTGTGCTGAGTTGGGCAAAAAGGCAGAGGGGGAAAAGAAATGCTATAATAAGAATACCAATGCGCGTCATAACAGGAATTGTTTCAGGTCTGAGATGTAGATTGTTAAAAATACCCTGTCAGGCATTTTGTATCCTGACAGGGTAAATTAAACATGTGGCAGTTTATTTTGCCATTGATAAGTTTATTTATTGAATGGAGCCAACACCTGTTTTGAAATTCAAATTTACGGTGTGCGATCCGGCAGTAACAGCAACACGACTCTGGTCGCCCCCAGTACCACGGAATGCAATTTTTCCATCAAGGATAATAAATTCTGATTGCCACCAATCGGTGAACCAAGGGTGCCAGGCATACATTCTCAATTCGTCGGCAGCTAAGGTTTTAGTAACCGTAACCACACTATTGGCGTTATCAACGGTGAACAATCCTGCAGGGTTGCTGGTATCCCACGAGCCGATGGTGTTGCCCATCAGATAAACTTTAGGATCGGCAATGGCTATTTTATTGGCAGTCAAATCAACAACAACCATATAATATCCGGCAGTACCGGGAACTGGAATATTGTCGCCTCCTTTGGCATAAACTCCGACAGTTGCACTTCCGGTTGAACCAAAGTCGTCTTTCCATTCTTTTTGAGGAGCGAATTTAAAACCACCAGTAGCATTCATCCAAACGATTTTCCAGAACAGATTAGGATGGCTATTTACCGGAATCATTGGGAGATCAAGACTTGCCCAATCCCAACCGCCAACCCCATCGCCAATCATAAACAAGGCCGATGGATAAGCTGCAACAACTTTGTAGGTCATAGCTCCCAAATCAACGGTTAATTTGTAATTACCGCCTGTAGCAGGAGTCGTAACGGCATCCGGATCGGTTCCTCCACCCAGGTTTGCACCCAAGATACCGGCAGCCTGACCTGTAGCCTGACCCCACTGTGGTTGCCATGCACCTAAGGTTTGAATGAACTTCATGCTTTTGGCTGGAGTCAGGACTAAAATTCCTTCGTAGATGCCAGGAGTTGCGGTTTGGGTAATTTTAATCGCTTTGGTATTATCCCATCCGGCTTCAGTTCCATCACCTAAGGCATAAATTGCATCAGGTAAAGCAGCAGTTTTAAACGATACTTCAGGGCCGTATCCAGTGCCTGCGCTGTTGGTGGCATATGCACGTACATAATAGGTTGTATTGTGCTTCAGGCCTTTCAACGAGCTGGTAAAGGCACCAGTTGTGTTTCCATCTGTAGTTTTGCCGTCAGCAACAGTAGGGCTTGCTTTTGTTCCAAAACAAACACCACGGGCAGTAATACCGGCGCCTCCATCCTTAGTTACATT